>Ga0157364_1002276_pt1 | contig 17685 bp, 10 predicted proteins | sample AttsexASBM2_FD_111476 | JGI IMG/M metagenome (GOLD analysis project Ga0157364, IMG submission 111476) | Fungus gardens microbial communities from leaf cutter ant in Ribeirão Preto, State of São Paulo, Brazil - Atta sexdens ASBM2 | ecosystem: Host-associated > Fungi > Mycelium > Unclassified ... | reverse complement strand
TTAAAAATAATTTATTTTTTTTAATTTTTTTCGGAAAAAAAAAACTGAAAAATTTTGGTTTTTTTCTCCAAAAATTTTCTTTTTTTTTTTTTGTTATTTTTATTGTGTAAATGACATAATAATATTTAACAATAATATTCATATCTATATGCATTAAGTGCACTTACGAACATAGTTGTTATCTTAATTTAATTGTAAAAATCTATATTCTTTCCCAATATATGCATTTTTTAAATGATATTAATTTATTTAAACAAAATTGTTTTTTATTACAATTAAATTAACCTCTTTCCTGTAAATGATACGCTATAGTCTCTTTCATGACATGATAGTGTTTCTTTCATAATAATATAAAAGGATGTTTTTAATGTACTAAACTTCAACAATATATTGATGGGAAACGCTACTGCGTCTCTTGATAGCATCAAACGACAAAATTTCACTTATGTAATATTATCCGAATGTAATGTTAGAAATTGGAAAGGTACTTTTTGAAAATAACTGATTATCTCGTTATAGTAAAGTAAAAAAATAACTTATAGTTATCGTTATTATTACTATTATTATTTATTATACTTAAAGAATAACGAAAATGGTCGTTACGCTGAAACAAGATCATTCTAAAAAATTTTGCAATATTTTGTGTATTGTTGAAAGCATTAAACAGTAATAACACTAGATCGATATATAAAAACATATATATCATATAATTAAAAGAGATACTTTTTCCGAACTGGAAATTCGTACATGATATTTTAGAGTTTTATACATGCATATATCCAATTTTGCAAATTAAACGCCAATTAAATTTTTGAAATATAATCTGAATAAGGTGCGATATTTTACAATAAATTTTGTCTATGAGATCACTTTTATCAAATTTAAAAATTGAGATTCATAATAAATTTGTTTTTATATTAATACCACTCTATAATATATAGATTTATGAAATTTTTAAGATATATTATAAACCACAATCTCAAAGCCATTTTATAGCATTTTAAGACGTTATTTAAAACAATCCTGAAGTATGAATAAATTATTAGAGCTAAAATTGAATGTATAAAAAATTATTGTCATAAATAGATTCAAAATAAATGAAAAGTAACAGTAAGAGTAACTGAAATCGTTATCGTCATCAAAAAAAATATAACTGTATTACCGTTAAAAAAAATAGATAACGTCGTTTCCAATCCGTTACAAAAAAAGTAATTGTAACGGCGTTATAAGTAACGATCAATTATTTCTCATCCTTGTGTAATACTAGTTGCTTAACATCTGTATTATTAGATTTGATCACTAGGTCGAATTTCCATACTTTGTTTGGTCCAATTTCTGAGACATAAAGGGCTCTACCATAAGGGCATACAGCAATGGCGTGAGGCATAGTGAAGGCCTAAAAAAATACAATATATTCTTCTTATATATAATCTTCTTCTTCTTATATATATTCTTCTTATATATATAATTAGTGACTGGTTATTTTAATTCTCAAATATATTAAGAATCTCTAATAATGTAGAGGATTTTTTTTATTAAAAAAAAAAATATGAAATATAATACTTACTGAAGACTCCGGGTTCCAAAATTCAATTACATTCCGATTTATATGATCAATGGTGAAACCTCTAATTTGTATATTTTTAAATGTCATTCCATTCACAGCGTAAATGAAACCATCTGAAATTATCAACATATAATGTAATAAAGACATTTATTGTTGATTTATAGTGCTATTATTATATTTCGTACTTAATTTATACACAATATTAGAGGAAATGCTCCTATTATGAGATATCGAGTTCATTTTGGGTAAATGCTAGAAATCTATAGGCAGAATTTAAAAAAATAATAAGTCATTTTGAAGGGAGTTTAATAAGCTTTAAGATAATGTTATATAAAATTTAATTGAAATTCATTATATTTGAAAATTAAAGAAATGTAAAAAGTGAGTAAAGTCAAAAAATTGTGCTCCTAATATGAGATACTCCGAGAAATCGATAGTAAAACGCAAAACATATCAGTATTGTAATTAAAAAACTTTATTTAATGTTTCTTAAATATAAACAAATACAACCAGTGTGTGCAAAATGAGTATGCGATACATTATACTCAGAACTCATCTTCAGCTAGTTGAAATTAAATATCGCAGAAATAGATACTTGACGTTCATTCTGATTGTCCTTTTTATTATTATACAATAACATGTATATTTTAGCAACGATTTTCGCTATGACATAGGAGCATGGATTATTTCATATTAGAAATGCTCTGAATATCTCTTATTACGATTTCCACGCCTTACGGCGATCATTAAATCTAACTTCTGTAATTAAGCAGTTCAACATATCCCGTATTTTTTTATTAATACGACCTTACTCTATCACTACATGAAGAATTTATTACCAAATATTTATTTTATTAAATAATAAACAATGTTTAAAGGCTCATATCTGAAACTTGAAAATATCCAAATTCTAAAATCTTTTTTTACAACGATTACATGCATGATTTAATAATGATTTAATAATGAATTTTAATAATGAATTTTCTAATTTTCTACTAAGCAGTTTTCAATACAAGAGCAATAAATTTATGGAGCAATAATAATATTACGGAAACCAATAGACTAGCGTCTATTAGTTCAACAGAAATCCCGCTATCTCATAATAGGGGGCTTTTTCTTATATTTAATTTTTATATTACAATATATGTTATATAAACGTGTTATATAAATATGTTTGTAATTCAACTTTTATTTTTTATTTTAAATTTATGTTTCGTAGTTATTCATTCTATATTCTAAGTTTGATCTATTTTTATACTGCTTTGTTCCGCTTTTGCGTTTTTATAATTGTAATTTTTTACTTTCTTTTTCTGGTAAACGTTAGAGCAGCAGATTTTGCTATACCATTTTATGCACTCGTGCCCCTAACATTTCTCGTTTAATTCTGTAATTGCTGTTTTTATTATTATTTTTTAATTAATATACAAACAAATTAAATTAAATTAAATTAAAAATTAATCTTCTTTTGTTTCTTTTATTTTATAAAGCAAATTTTTGTTAAATATATTTATAAGAATAATACTTAAATAAATAATTAAAAGTATTGAAAAATGAGATATGACTATAATATTGTTTATTTTTTTATTTAATAAACTAATATTTTTCATTTTATTTTATTGCTTGATTTAATTTAATTGATTCGATTTGGATTCTAACATGAGATTGAAAGAATTATTTTTAATGTAATTATATAATAGTAATTATATATTAAAAAATTGCAACTATCGCGAATTACTTACGATACGATGCAATTCCGAATATTCGACCGAATTGCGGATGATGAATCGAATAAGGAAGATAAGAAGGAGGATTTTGTTTCAATCCGGAAAATGTTACATCCAGGCATACAATTCTCAAATCTTCGCGGTCAGCGATACATACTTGTTCATTTGGCAAAATCGTCAAAGCATGTGGGACTCTTAAAGTAATCCAGTCTAAAATCGCAAATACATTAACTTTATTTAAATATGTAATAAATATGTAATAAATATGTGTATTGAAAGTATGTATTTATCAGAAAAGAGAATATTTGAGAATTTCCTCCTAAGGATATCCTCATTTAAGGATTAGTAGAAACAAAAATTTAAAACAGATTATATGTATTATTAATATTACTATAGTATTGGTAATATTAAACGTACTTTCACCGATAGCGTATTTAGGATTGCCCCTTTTGTCAAACAGTATTATTCTATTGTTGCAATATCCGTCAGCGATGACAATGTCGCCACTTGGTAAAACCGCGACTGAGGTTGGCTGGCAGAAATGATTTATATCGTTTCCAGGCTCAAATCTTTGACCGAGAATCATTTGAGGAATACCGGAAGCCGAGTACTATAATTTTATGCAGATAGTCTCTAATATGTTTTTAACAGTAATAATAAGATTAGAAACAAGACCGGAATACATCATCTATGTGAAGACGCCATTTGACGGTCAAAGTTAAATGTTAAACTAATACATATATACATATATATATATATATATATATATATACATATGTATTTTTTAATTAAATGAATTCATCTCAGAAATATGATTGCGCCTTTATTATCGGACATTTCAACATAATCTGTCTGAAATATTAATAATCCCCTCAAATTTAGTGTATTTACATATATATATATAGTAGAGAGCGTCTTAAGGATTGATCAAAGTTGGAAGTTTCGAATAATATAATATTCTAAGTTCATGAATTTAATTAATCTCAAATATGACTGTGTGCTGATGAAACGTTTGGACATTAAAACACCATCTTTTATGAAATAAAGGGGAGATTATATATATTCGCGATTGTCTGAACATTTCGGCTCACGATTATTAGTATCTCAGATTGATTGTGTTTTAATATCCGAATTTTGCTGCGCACAATCACATTTGAGATTAAATTCATGAATTTAGAATATTATATTATTTGAAATTTTCACCGCCTTAGGCACTTTCTATTATATTATATTGTTACATAACTCGGTCGTTTTCTATTTTTTAGTTACATACATGTTAAAACCTGTAAAGAACTTATTGCGAAATATTACCTTGGCCGGGAATCGAAACCGGAATCAAAATCTCTAGCATGTTGTGTAAACGTCCTAATTAAGCATTAGAACATCGAGACACTAATATTTTTTAGATGGATATAATGAAAGTCCAATAGTAACAGCGCGCAATCATATTTCTAAGATAAATTAATTTAAGAATATATATACATTACACAGTTTAACATCTAACTTTGACCATGAGTGGCACTTCTAATAACTATAATAAAAGATCAATTATAACATGTTGTAATAATTTATTGCTATATATAAATAACGAATTCTTATTAAGTTTTCAATTATTTTATTTAATTTAATATATGGGGAGACCGGTGTCAGTTGACTATAGAGGTAAGTAGAATAATCGAGGTTACATTAAAACACGCGATACACATAACGTGTCTGAGCACGCAGCAACGACTGCCACTAAGTCTGCTGTAACTTCTTGTTGGGAACACATCTATGATAGAAGTTATGCCACAATTTAAAAAAATCGTACACCTAAGTAAATATTTTTATTCTTAAAATTTTTGTTTTACAATCGTGTATGATTATCTGAGATATTTGATTTCTACTTAGTAAGTGTAATTCTTACTTAATAAAGTCCAACAGATTTTTTTTGTTTATGTGTTTTTGTTATTATATATTGTTAATGTTGTTAAAAAATGAACAGGTGGGGATAATAGATTAATCACAGCATGGAACTATATGACTCATTTAGTGACGACTCTTATAATAATTACTTAAAATTTTATTCCTTTAAAGAGATTTTCCTCAGTGGTAAATGTTATAAGTTTAGTTCCCTTATGTCCAATCTCGAAAAGGAAGGCTCATTCGACGTATTTTTGCACGAAGTGAACAAATTTTACAAAAAGAAGCATTGTTTTGCCTTGCGAAGCGAATGTGTGTGTTTAAAATATATTTTTATAAAAGTTTTATTAATATGTAGCTAAAGACGTAGCTTAAAATATATTAATCTTTATTTTAATAATCTTGAATTACCCCGATCTCGGGGCTAGTTGAATCAGATGGAATGCATTAGAAAAATGCATTTTTTTTTATATTAATTATCAGTTTCCCCTTATTATTAAAATTATTAGATAGTCAAATGTATGTAGTAATTGGTAGAATTCATTTTTTTAATTGGTCTCTTTCATCTATAAAAATTCGAAATCTAAAAAATGAATCTATTAGCATCAGTCTCCCCTATATATTTATATATATTTATTATTTATATATAATTATCAGAGGATTGGAAAGTTAGGGTCTGAGCAGAAGATTTGTCGTAAGATTTACTTATTGTTAGACTTAAGTAGTAGATATACAATAATCAACGTACAAACTTTGGCGTATGACATACTTATTGCCGTATCTTCAAGAATCTCTTGGAAACTCTTGGAAGAGATTCTTGAAAAATTTTTAGACGATAATTTTAGACATTCTGCTCATTAAAAAAATTGCGAAAATTTCAAAATGATAGAAAACTTTTTGATTCAATATATATTCAATTTAGTTCGCTTTATCATATATTTAAAAAACCGTTTGGTTCATCTTGTATAACAATAAACTATAAATATTAGATTTCAATATCTATTTATGACAATTTTCGTATTGTATATTCAAGATATGAAAAAAAATACACGGAAATTGTGCCGTAAAGAGATTTAAAGTATAAAAAGTAATGACAAAAATAATTATTAAATTTGCTACGATTATTGAACCGTAGCGTTACAATAAATAACGTCATTAACAATTAAATAAAAAATAGTAATGGTAACAGTATTACAAGTACTTAATTTAATAATTATTTCTCAACTCTGATAATTACTAATAATAAAAACACATTTATGATCTAAGGTAATGTTTTATAATTATAACACAACAATTTATTTACTTGATAACAAGATTTAAGATTTCAAGATTAGGATTTCTTTTTTTATCATTTATTAATTATAATAGAGACTATTTGTATGTTTTTAATGCGAATTTCTTTACATACCTTGAATACTTGATGAAGAGCAATATCAGTTAACCATATATTTCCAAAGGGATCGACGTGAATTCCATGCGGTAAATAAAATGTTTGATTTCCCCAACCGCAAATAATATTACCAATTTTAGAATCCACCTTTAATACTGTATTCTCACGAATAGGACCTTTGTATTTCTCTTGGTATTCTGCATTTTCGTCGAAGGTACTAAAATTTCGTCAAATGCATTAGTTCAGCAGAGAAAACAGCTTTTACTATTGTAAAATTTTTTAATACAATTAATTCTTGCTTTTAATTTCTTATGGATTTAAATGTATAAACAAATCGTATTGAAGAATTTTACAATTAACAGTTGCTTTCTCTGTTGAACGCAATAATTATTAACATGATGAGAGTATTTTTCAGATTAGAAAAATTGCTTTTATATACATTTAAATTATATTAGAGAAATACAAATAAAATAAAATGAATAATTAAAAATAATAAATTAATCACACACTTGAATTGGATTTTTCAAAAAGAGAAAGTTATATATCGAATATTAAAATAAATTGAAATAAAACCATCTTCAAAGTTATTATTATATTTTTTTAAATATAAAAACTAATAAAATAATAGAAAGTATTGCAGAGCACTTCATTTCAACACTTAATTTCAGCAATCGTTGCTTTTTTGTAACGAATATGAAATTTAATTTTTATGTTTTTGATTTGCATTCATTAATTTATTAATGACTTACTCGTAATTCCATGTTCGATCTCCGCGATGAAAAATTACGAGATTTCCCGTCGGTTCCACAGCGACTCCGGAAACCTCACCAAGATTTTCGGGACTTTGCCAGAAACGATTTTCGATAGGATGCAGTGGCATGTTATAAGATTCCGAAAATTGATCCTGCATAATAAAGATAAGAATAACAACAAAAAAATTGTAAACATACGATTATTACAGACCAGGATTATTAATATTGTTAAAATATGATTTGTGTGATTTTTATATAAAAATTAGCTTTATATAAAAATTAGGGCTATATTAGAGATATATAATGCCTCATATTAAATACTTGAATGTTACTCTGTGAAATTAATACGGATGGGTATTAGTAAAAACTTAAGGAAAAAAAGGAATGTGCTTATTAATTTATTAAGTTTTACACGCGTAAATATTATATTAATTATTTTAAATATTACGATGTAACAATTAAGATGTAATTTATTAAGATGTAATATTAAGTATAAATTAGTTACATACGTGAGAAAATTGGTCAGGAGCGTCAAATTTATTGAAGTTACTTCCATCGAAGCTTCCATCATTGATATTGGATGTAACACCTCTAAATATCGCTATGCATATCAAGAGAACTCGAAGGAATTGGTTTCCTTTACTCGCCATCGTCTCTCTGCTCTTCCATAAATCTCGCAGCTGACGACGGTCCAAACCGAGGTATCGAATCGATAATACGCGCAAGCGCTCGTCGAATTTAAATTATTACACCTCGGAAGTATAGCTTCAGAGAAATTAATGCAACAAGTACATGAGAAGTAATGAAGGGAATTGATTGCCTGACAAAATACGAACAGGATTCAACAAGTTCGATGAAAAATTCGATTAAATAAAAAGAGAAAGAAGATATAAAAAAGTTGTTTTGTTATGTTGTATAACTGAATTATAGATCGAAATAAAACATTTCTATAAATTATTTATATATATAGAACAATTATAACACAACTATCAGAAATTAACAGCAATGTAACAGGGATATAAACATATACGAGAATACAATAAAAAGTAGAGTGGGAAGTTATTGCGATCAAAACATCAATGATGAACTTAATATTTACTATTTCTCATCGTTATTTTGTGATATAACGGACATAAATTTGTTGTAACTTTTTAAAATTGTTTATTAGAAATTCATTGTTTATTCAGCAGTAACGATTACTCACTTTAACTTGGATGAAAATGCTGGAGATAAAAGAAATAGATGGTTGTGATTTTGTCGATACACAGAAAATAACAAATTGGATACCGATGGTCGATGAGACCAGAGAAGTGATGAGCTGTTGTGTCAGATATCGTTTAAAATCAACTGTATCTGCTCCAGAAAGAATTTGCCGGTACAATCAGACAGGTGGGCGTCGATCGATATTCGCGCGCAAGTGTCCTGGTACTGTCCCAGGAAAGTAGGTAGGGATGATCGTATCCTGGAGACCATTGACGTCAGAGTTTTTAGTTCGCAGAGTAATCAATAACTTTCTGTGATCTATAGCATTTTCAGCAAAACACAAAATAACAATCATACGTTAGGACAAGTCCACAACCTTGCTTTAAGAGGCCTTAAGTCATAAGTCGAAAGAGATTAAGCAACAATAATTTCTGTTTTTATAACTATTTTTGCGCAGTTTAGGCTTTAACCGTTAGATTTACTAAGCGAATTGAACAAAATCCAATTCTTACGACCTAAAAGAATAAGTTCTGTGGCCGATATATCGTCGTCACTTACAAAAACTTACATATTACGGTTTACGACCTTTTAAAGCAAAGTTGTGGATCTATCCTTATTGCTAAAAAAATTCAGCACTTTTGTTAACAATTCCATTTTTATATATGTATAAAATACGGAATTATGATATGTTATACTCTTTTATTTTTAATATTTAAAGGTGAATTGCAAAAAAATAATTATAAACGGAAATTACAAGTAAATTTTTTAAATAGACAAATATCATGTCGATTGAAACAAACATCAATTTAAAATTTTATGCTAGACACTAATAAACATTTAAGAAAATGGTATGTAAACAATATTCTTGCAAAAATTAAGTATAAAATTATTTACAAATCTTTGATTAAAGCACTTGAAAAACTTATCGATAGAATGCTAAGAGTTTATGGCTCTTATTTAAAGTCTATGAATAGGCTGTGACAAGAAGAAAATCTAAAAACAAATAATTTTTTCTTATAAATTTATTCTAATGAAAACATATGTATACACAACAATGCATTTAAAAACATTATACATGCAAATTGTATTTATATTTTATTCTGTATTTTATTCTTTATATTACGAAATTTCTATAAACGGAGCTGGAACTTTTGACCGATAGCATATAATAGTTATAATTATACAGTATAATTTGCATAGCAATTATACAGTTATAAACATTATATTCTATTCGCTGTATTTGGTTTAGATGAGAGGATTTCTTTTGCCTATAGCTGTCTACATCTCATTTGCTTACAGATCGATTGCTTATATGTATTATTGGAAGGATTCCGATAGCGCATATCTAAGTTAATTTAAAATAAAATATTCTCATTAATGAAAAATTACTAGTGGTTACTAGACACCGACCGATGTGTGTGAATATGTGCTATCGCACTAATGGGATCCTCCCGTATTATTAAGGAGATTTTGTAATAACGTAAATTCAGATATGGTGAACGCTAAAGTTACATTATTCTTTTCTTAACCTAATCTTAGCGTTCACTGTATTTGGATAAACGGTATTGCAAAAATTTCCTATTGCTTACAATTCGATTGTCTTATACATGTACTTTTGCGCACAAATATAAAATTGAGATTAAATTACGTAAATAAAATTTGTGTTTTTGAAGCAGGGAATTTGTATTTTAAAGCAGCGAATTTGTTTTCAAACAGAGAATTTGTGTTTTTAAAGCAGAGAATATTGCTTATAGATAATCGAGCTGTAGGCAATAATACATGTAAACAAGTTACATGTAAATGAAAGGTAGGCAAACGATGTTGTGGGCAATCAATTTATAGGCAAACGAAATCTTCTCGGTTGCAAATGCATAGAGCAAAATGATGTCATATTAATAGGGGCTTAGCTAACTAATCTAATTAAAAATAGTCTTGTTAATTCAATAACAATGAAACAAATATGTCATGCTCTTGTTTTAATAAAATGTTATTTTATTTCATTAATAACTGACTAACTATTGAATTAACAAAATCGTTTTTTATTAGATTTCTGCTATTAATACATCTTTTTTCTATCAGGAGACATTATATCAGTGCAGCGCTAAGACAGGCGCACGATGTACACAATACTGTAATAATATATAATAAGCTTAAATTAAAATCAGATTACTTGCGTAATTAATTTTAATATTATTTCGATAATAATAAAATATAGGTTTAATGTATCCTCAAATTTAAACATGTTCTTTTTATAAATTATACATTACAAAATCCATTATAAAATATAAAAGTAAAATTAGCAGTTAGTTTAATAATTAATTAATAATTTTAATATTAAAATAATACATGTAAGGGTTACATATGGAAACATGTAATTCTATGTAGAAATCCAATATTGAAAAGTAGTAAGTTTACTTATTTTGAGTATTAAAAATACTGGGAACAACAGTACTGAATAAGTAATATATAATTATTACCTTTTAAGATTAATCTTCTGTAAAGTAAAAATACAAATCTCAAATCTATAGGACAAGTAAGTAAATTATTTACAAATTATTTCGTCAGAGTTTTATTAATAGCAATCACATAATGAGTTTATTATATATAATATGACAATCATAAATCTCTTGGCAGCGTAAATTTGTGAATGCTCTAATACAAATTACATTGCTCTTCCAAATCCAAATGTCTTTTGAATGTCATTCTTGGAACAACGTTCTCTTTTCTAGATAAAATCTATTAATAGAAAATTACCTTGAAAACAATTGCCATATCTTATAACTGATGAATAAATCTGCAAAATTCTAACGAACGCCGATTTTGATTTTGAACAGATGTTTGATTTTCAATATTTCCATCATATATTGCTATCCCTGTACAAAATCCGTTAACATTAGTCAAAAATAATTCTGTGAAATTGTATAATCGAAAATTAGCGATTTAAAAATACTTTGATATTTCTTATCGTTTCCAGCTTAATATATATTAGGTGTAGTAAAAAGAAATCCATTATTTTTGCATAAATGGGAAAATAATGGATTTTTTTTACTACACCTAATATATGATAAATATAATTAAAATAAATTAATTAGAGAATTATTATTAAAGAACTGGCGAATAATTGTTAACAATAAGAAAATGCAGTAAACTATTAACAAAAAAAGATTATATTTCTGCACTTACTTTATTTCATGAACTTTGCCATGCGAAATGGATTCTATCGATTTTTTTTAATTCACCTGTCTTTCTTCGCGGGACTGGTACTCCATAGCATCATTTACTTATCGATTTCGAGACTTAATGACGTTTCGGGTTGGGTCCATATGTAACCTGTGCGTGTCATACTACAGTGTGCGTCATAATATCTTCCTGGTGAACGACAATAGGACCATTTCGGGCAGCGACACCGAAACTTACTGTGAAATTCTTCCTTGCACACTTCGTTCCACCAGCAAGTTCTCTGAGGAATATCAGAGAATTTATTGTTTCAAAAATTTAAGAATAAATCTATCATTTTAATTTTTTTTTTATTGAATAATACAATATTTGTGCATAGAATATAAAATATTTCAAATAAGTAAAGAAATCATATCATAAAAGATATTTAAAAATTTACCTAGAAATATTATTAGACATCAAGACTTTAACCGTATATGATTCCTTATTTATTTGATTTATTTGAATAGCAGTATAGTTTAACTTAATTATTATTGTATCAAATACTTATAATTATCTACCTCAGCTAGGTAGCCTCTTACACTTTGGTCACTGTAATTTCTCTTGATAATTACATGTCTGGCATTCGCCGAATATACTCTCGTACATAATGCGAGTATCAATAAAAAACATAACATAATTCCATCCTGAAAAAGAATAACACATAAAAGAATAATATATAATTTACGCTATATCAAATATATATATATATAAAGTTAAACATGTAAAAAGTTAACATTTCTTATTTTGAAAACAAGATATTAAATCTTCATTAATTTCTGCCAAAATTTATTGATTTTTTTAGAAATTTAATTTATATTTTCTCTTATTATTTTCGAATTTGTCGAAATTTGTCGATATTTGCAGATACATAAATCTTTCCATCCCTTAATTAGCCATCTCTTACAGTGATTTGAACTTGTAATATTTCTTTAATGAAAAAAATCTTCATAATATTTTATAGTATTTTTAAGAATTTTTTGTATTTGTAATTTATGAAGATTTTGAAAAAGGTTTTAAACTTCTTTAGATTTTATAAGTTTCTTTGGAAATGTACGAATAAAAAATCTTAGAAATATTCCAAAATTCACATATGCAAAGTATTTTAGAAAAGATATAAGTGAACTTTCTCAGCACTTCTGAAATGTTCCAATATCAAAAATCAAAGAAATTTTCTAAAAAAGGATTTCTGAAAAATTCTAAAATTCATATGGAAATTATGAAAAATTATATAAATAATTTTAAGAAAAATGTCCGCTAAGGTTGTTGCTGCATTGTAAATGTCGAGAGAATTCGATGAAATTATATATATTTTTGCACGCACTCACATTTTCCCTCATAACTGCCTCGTCTCTCGCGATAATTATATTCTCGATTCTAGATTACATGCAAAAAAATGCAAAGAGAGTGGCGAGCTTACGCGAGCTACATTTGCCCGTCGCGATGTTACTCGCGAGGCATTATTCCTAAGCGATGTAGTTCCTGAGAGAAGGAGCAAATGACATTGAGCATGCGTACGTCCAGTATTCACTGATACAAGGATAGCTCAGTTTCTCTCTCTCTCTCTCTCTCTCTCTCTCTCTCTCTCTCTGCCTCTTCTTCTCTTCCCTCCCTTCTTCTTTATTTCATTCCATATAGCGATCGATCGAGCTCTTACACGGATATTGGTGAAAAGCCAAATTAACTTGTACTTAAGAGGATGCTGGACTGATCAAATTATCGGCATTACAGTCGTACAAAGATCTCCGAATGAACTAAACGAAATGAAAAATCCTTTTACATGATCAAAATAAATGCAAAATTAAGCGGTGATTAAGTGGACTTTATACTAAAATCGAAAAAAATTAAAACTTACCTAACTTTTTTATATATATTATACACATATAACATATATAAAATAATATATACTATATAATAATATATATATATTAACATACAGTGATGAAAATATAGGGATATATATATATATATATATATATATATATATATATATATAAAACTTTATAAAATAGTTATTTTATCTGTCTATTTTTACTTGCTGATTATTTTATTATTATTTTTATATACAAATATAGATATGTATAATGTCAATATTAATAAAGTTTCGTTTATATTATATATTAATATCTTATGTAGGTTCATATTGGCATTATACATATCATTATTATATCATTTTTATATATTTTTGTATTACACAGTTAGAGCAGTTTAGAGCAGTTTAGAGCACTACAATAATATTAATAATCTGATCTTAGTATGACATTTGAATCTCGCGCAACATTTGGGGCGAAATTTGATTGACTGCTCTAATATTCAGTCCTTATGCATGGTATACCGTCTTCTTACATTAAGTCGGACTGCGTATTGAAGAATGAGATTGAAAGATTGAAATTTGACCAATCAAAATAAAAGGAGCCAAAATTTCTTTGTCCTCATTGATGAAATTTCAATCTTTAATCTTTAATCTCAATCTTCAATGCATAGTCTGATTCCGGCCTTACGATATCTTTTACTATCGAGCGTCAACATGAAAAGGCACCTTTATATTTCGACAGTTTGAAATTTATTCTGTCTTTTGGCTATAATGCCGCCAGTAGATATCACCACTGCATATCTTATATAGCAAAATCATGCGAGAAATGTTCACAAGTGTAAGGGCCAGTTTCACCAACGCCAGTTAGCTTAATCAGCCGTTGACTGACCAATCGCGTTTGCTGTTTAGTAGAATCGACGAATTGCAGTTGATAGTTAATCACGATTAAGCTTGATTGGCTTTAGTGAAACCGGCCTTAACGGTTTTCAGTTAATCCACGCAAAATTCAAATCAGCTGTTCAAATCTTCAAAATTGTATCCGTACTCTCTAAATTCTTTCAAATGAAATATCATTCCGAAAGAATGAAAATTCCCTAACAGCACTAAGTCGACTCTAAGTCGACTCTGAGTCGACTATAGCTTCTAGACGTCTGAAAAATAAATGTCCGTAGTCGATTTTAGATGACTTGGAGACGTCTCTAAGTCATACAATGTTCCACTTTAAAGACAACTGTAAGCTGACTTTAAGTTAACTATTCTAAACTTTGTGTATCCTCATTTATGTTTATAATGCTCATGAACAGCATTCATTCTTTAACTATTAAATAACAAGGACGAAATGATTTCATTTAAGTTTTGTGAGTGTAAATCGCTCACTAGATGTCTTAAAATCGACGTTGGAAGGATGTCTATACAAAGTCGATTTACAGTCGACTCTAAAGGCCTGACTTAGCAAAGTCAATTTACAGTCGACATATCAACGTTTGTGCTATTAGGGTTTTATATAGGAATGTTGATTTTTTTCATGTAGTTTTTAATGAAAGCTCACTATCTGTGCACAGTCTATATCTTACTTGTAATTCTTGATTAATGACATGGTGTCGCCACTGTTTAACCAGTATGAAATTTGCTACTGACGGTCCATATTTATGTAATCAAAGATTCTGTTTGATCAGCTGTTTCGCATTTATTTGTCATTCGTCATACTTTTGCGAATGGAATAATGGCATCTTATGCGTTACTGCAACAATGTGCAAGTGGAATTAGTAGGAATAGTCTTAGGTATCTTGCTTTATTAATTTTTTGGACAAGTGATAGAAGTAAACATAACCTCAAAATTTATATAACAAATCTATTAAATGTGCGTTAAATTGTTATCATTATTAAATATATAGTTTTAATGCATAAAAAAATTTAAGTTGCTATTTTCTATGATTTCTTGATATGTATGTTATGTAAAAAAATAAATTGTAATTTTATATGGAGTTGGAGAATCAGCACCAGCCTATCTCTAAATTGTTACAATTACAATATTTCTATATTTTACTTTTGCATTAGAATTAAAATATAATTACTAGGAGCGTAATATTAGTTTGTAAGCTATTATTTAACAGATGAGTTTATGATTTACAAATTCTAAAGAAGCTCTGTATGCAGATTGAGTAGGTTATTTTCAAGTAAAGGCACAGACATACAAAAGAAACCTGATATAGCGAAGCGCAAGAGTCTCCAAGAAATTATACTATCGCCAGAGGAAGCCAAGTATCTGCAAGCTTCAAAAAGTACAATTACCATAACATCTGATGAGGATGTTGGTTATGTATCTGGTGTTCCTGAGGAGCATATCAAAACACGTAAAGTAAGGATATATCAACCTGCCAAGAGCGCTATGCAATCTGGAACGAATAACATTCACTTTTGGCAAATGGACTTTGATACACGTGAACGTTGGGAAAATCCATTAATGGGTTGGACTTCCAGGTAAACATTAATATTTATATTAATCTTTTATATATGTTTAAAGTGATATTATCCTTAAGTAAATCTAACAGATTTAAAAAAAATGATTATTTACATTAATTCAAGACGAAAACTGTATCTGAAATAATTTCAAAGATATCTGCTTATCCACCTCTTGAAAAACTGATGTACGTGTATGCTCCAAAAGATGACCCTAGAAACGTAAAGTTTCATCAAAATAGTTTTTAGTCCGAATAATTTTAAAAATTTTTGAAAAAAATTTTTTCTTTAACTTTGACATCTTTACATCTAACAATAAGTCATTTTGGATATATGATCATATGAAGTTTTGCCTTAAATTAATGTGGCAAATCATTTAAAATTTTTAGAATACCATATATCTTATATCAAGTTATGCAAATCAAGATATATATATGAATCATAATGATTATAATATATTGTATAATTTTATAATGATTCTAATATATTGTATTAAGTATAGCGATACATAATAGTAATATTTATATTTTTGATGCAGTGGAGATCCTATGTCAAATATAAAAGTTGATTTTGCGACAAAGGAGGAAGCAATTGCACATTGCAAGAAGATGGGATGGGATTACTATGTGCAAAAGCCGAATGTTAGTCAGCCGAAACCTCGTAGTTACGGTAGCAATTTCTCTTGGAATAAACGTACTAGAGTTTCAACTAAATAATCTACTTATTTAAGCTGTCGTAATGCAACAGCAACGACAAGTCGCTAATTGTAGTCATCCAAAAAAATTTTAAAACATATATATCATAATGCCAATAAGTGTATATATATATATATATATATGTTTAGCGCAACGTATTTCAGTTTAAATTTGATATGTATCTTTTTTGCCTATTTCTTATTGATTGAATAGAATAAACATTAAATAAATTTATTTACACTTTGACATGTATGTTACTTTTTGTAATTATTTTAATATAACATTATTTTTGAATCTACATGATTATTTAAGGAAGATTATGGGCGAAAACAATGACACATGCTTCAGTGAAGATAACAACAGTCTGATAACATTTTAACATTTCTAATTATATTTCGTTTGTGTTATTTATAATTATATACTACAATATTATTAACAACGTTCTGCATTGACAAGTTTGCGCGCCTTCGTGTCAGGCGGAGCGAAATGAGAAGTTATCATACAGTACGCGTTTGAATTCATTATTCAATTCATTATTCATATTCAAAATTATTGAAGATCATGTTAGAACATCTTGATGTATCGCATAAAAAATGCGAATCTCCCTTCGAGCTTATCAATGCATTCTATTTTGCATTCTCGCTATGGTCAACTAAGTTCTCTTCTGTCTAAAAGACATGCAATTATTACTATCCTTTCCAGCCTGTACTACATATAAAATTAGAGAAAAAAAGATTTAAATGTTTACAACTTGTTACAGCACCTAATATAATGTCTCATATATTGTCATCAACGTTAGTTGAAAAAAATTGGTGATATATTTTTAATGTATATGTTAACGAATGAGAGGATAATTTCTCTTGTTTAATACTTTATAAACTTTCATTCAAAAGAGATTATATTTATGAAAAATTTTTTTAGAATTTCCTTATTACCAATGGCAAATGATGAGTCGGTTTTTAT
>Ga0157364_1002275_pt1 | contig 17685 bp, 5 predicted proteins | sample AttsexASBM2_FD_111476 | JGI IMG/M metagenome (GOLD analysis project Ga0157364, IMG submission 111476) | Fungus gardens microbial communities from leaf cutter ant in Ribeirão Preto, State of São Paulo, Brazil - Atta sexdens ASBM2 | ecosystem: Host-associated > Fungi > Mycelium > Unclassified ... | reverse complement strand
CATACATACATACACACACGCACGCACGCACGCACGCACGCACGCACGCACGCACGCACGCACGCACACACACACACACACACATACACACGCGCGCGTACACTTACGTCAGATAACATAACTATCGTAGAGATGCATTGTTCCGAGATCATTCGCCAGAAATCTGTTATAGTAATCTCCAAGGGATCTTGCGTAATAACAAACGATTCGGAGTTATCGTAACCTTCGATGAACGATGCATTTATATACGTTGAATGTTCCTTTCCTGGAACTGGCGTGAGTATTACGCGATTTCTATCATATGGTATCACCAATTCACTTCTATTCTTTAATTTATTTTCGTCTCCGCCGCCGACAGAGAAGGATTTCCGATCTTCTAATATGGAACTAATTTTCTACAAACAAAAATATGATAGAAACTTTAGCCTCTCAACGAAATTTTTGGAGAAATTTAAAAATATCACGTTCACAGAATATCATGTACATTTCTAATATATTTTACTTACTTTATTGAATATTGATTGTTCAAAATATAACTTTTTCGCAAGTAATTTTTTCTCATCCATTACACAAATAGAACATGTCGATTGAAAAAAAAATTCGAAGGAGATTTAAAAAATAAAAACGAGACGAACTGGTGCAGCAAAGATATAATTTTGATATAAAGGATATTTATAAAATAATTTTGGCATGTATGATATTTTAAATTGCAGATCTTAAATGAAGATAAAATTAAGTGACAAAAAAGTATTTGCATTCAATTCTGTAACTTACATCATATTCTTCCTCCATCCTACACTTCTCTTTTCCGTTGTCCCGCTGTCTTAGTTTGACGATTGTGGTTTTGAGTTGTGGTGCCGAAATTTCCGTGTCGCCGTACTGTGCCATCTCCATAAGCGCGCGATAGATGAAGATGTATTGCTTAAGCGATTGCACAAGAAAGTTGCGCTGATGCCGTAAATCACACACAGTGTTGAAGATAGACACCTGACCCTCCTCGGCCAACTGTTGCAGCAGAGAATCCAATGCCACGAGCGTGCCGGTACGGCCCACACCAGCGCTGCAGTGCACCAAGATTGGTCCCTTTTCGAGCGAATACGCCTCATTGACGCGCTTAATAAAGCGTAAAATCGCGTGTGGATGTTCGGGGGCGACGAAGTCTTTCCACACGAGGAAGTGATACTGCACGATCGCGCGGGCGTCGCGCTCGCCTAGTCGCGTCATCTTTAATTCGCGCACTACATAGTCCGAGTAGGCACGCTCTTTAACGTGTTCCACTGTGATGTCACCAAAGTTTTTGGTTTCGCGCTTGTCCGGCCAATATTTGGCGCACTTGGTCTTTGAATATTCTTCGAGATTTGTCAGCATAAGAATTAACTCGAGATGCTGCTCCCAGATCATGCGCCAGTAGTCGCACACAGTATTCTCCATCGGGCCCTGGGCGCAGATGAACTTCTTGCGTTCCTTATAGCCCAACACAAAGTTGGCATTGATGTAATCAGAGCCGCAGATACCGTCCATCTGCGCCAAACGTATTCTCGTCTGATCATAACATTTGATGTCCGGATAACGATTCTTATACAGGTTTTCCTGTGCTTCGGATGCACGTGTCGTTCTATCCGTAAATCGATCAGGTAGCAGTTCAAATTCGTGCTGGAAACCATAATCCGAATCCCTATGGCGTTCCAAGTACGCTTGCAATAACTCGTTCTTAGATATGGGCGGCATATCTGGTGGACTCGCTGCCACGAGTTGATGCCTGCCTCTCAAACTCCTACAGAGATGTCTATGCAAAAATCCATCCATTAAATACTTAAAGTACTTATCGCTTCTTCAAAAACTTCAAAATTAGGCATTAATATTAATAATTAATATCAATAATAAGAATTATATAATATATAAATTTAGTATAACAAAAGAAGGCTATGAGCCAAAAATTATATTATTTCATTAATAATTGTAACAAAAGATATATTGAACATAAATTTGACAAATCATTCAACGTAAATAATAAACAAAAATATAAAAATATATATATAAATATATATAAGATAACATAAAATATACAGACGTTTCAACCTCGATTGGATCATTCTCAATGTTTCAATACATAAGTTCACTCGGTCTATAGAAATAAAATTATTCGGACATTACTTGTATACATTATGATCGCTTATTGAATGTATTTAAAGTCTCACTGTAGTCGTCCACAGAATTGAAATCTTGTAAGAATTTTGAGTATCAAATGTTCTCATAGAAATAATGCATTATAATTAATGATAGTTTAATTGTATAACGATCACCTTTTCTTAACATTCTCATAATGTTTATACTTCTTTGAATGTCCTAAAGCACTGATGTGATAACAACTTTAACTCTGATCGTTATTGCTTATAATATAAATTGCAAAAAATTTGACTGCGGTTTCTGTATCAGACTCTCTTAATATGAAGGTAATTTATATAATTTAACTTTGATTAAATTAAAAATTTGAATATCTCAGTGATCGTTATACAATTAAAGTTATTAATTCTATAATGCATTATCTTTATGAATTATTATATCTTGATAAAATTGCTTCATTATTTTAATAGTAACAATCCTTATCCATTTACAATACAATTGATATTCAAAATTCTTGCAAGATTTCTATGGATGACTACAATGAGACTTTAAATATATTCAATAAGCGATCATAATGTATACATGTCCGAATAATTTTATTTCTGTAGACCGAGCGAACCCTTATTTATTGAAACATTGACCCAATTGAGGTTGAAACGTCTGTATATTTTATATTATCTTATATATTTTTATATTTTTGTTTATTATTTACGTTGAATGATTTATCAAATTTATATTCAATATATCTTTTGTTACAACTAATGAAATAATATAATTTTTGGCTCGTAGCCCTCTTTTATTATACTATTTATAATTTATTGAGCCATTACGTTATGTAATATATAATAATAAAAAGATATTATGTACTTTATGTTTTATGTATATATTCTATTATGTTTCTTTATAACAGCTTTCTTTTATTTAACAAAAACAAGTCTTTCAAAAATATGATTTTCAAAAATATGACTATTAAATAAAAAAAAGCATCCATCATTTTTAAAAATTATAAGCATCTATTATTTTTAAAAATATAAAGTCTGTTACATTAATTATTAAAATATAATTTATTATTCATGTAATTATTATTCATAAAATATTTATAAAATTTATGTATAAAAATCTTATATTATATTTAAGAGAGAATACCGTGTTCATCTTAAACTCACCTGAAACTATTGCGCAGCGTTATAACCTCTTCCCTCTCTTGCGCACGTTTAGTAAATCTATATAACACACAGAGTGCGATAAACAGAATTGTGAGAGTTAAAATTAGGGCGATGAAGAGCTGTAATATCATTTCTCTGACAGTAGTCGCTTCCGCAGCCGTTACGCTGAGAGGATCCACTCCGCCGTAAAGAGGATTGAAATAACTACTGTAAGCCGGTAAAAACTGATCCTTTTCATTATCGAACACTGCAAACAATCAACCATCACAATGCGTTATCAAATTTGAATTTCATTCAAATTTGAATCTACCGATAATTATACATACCAATAACTTCGATAAAACCAGTATAATTCGAAGTTTCATCAAGAAAACCATCGTAAGGTGATAAAACACTGAATTCTCCAGATTCGTCTATAGATGCCTTTTGCAGCGGTGCGTTTTCTCTCTTTCGTCTGTCCACTTTTTCCGTGGCATTCATAATCACAGGCACGGCCGTGGTTGTGTCAATTTTCGAACTAATAGTGGTCATCGATAATGTGGTAGATGGGTTGGTAGTTGTGCTGCTACCACTGCTACTTGCAGTTGTCGTCAGTATGGATGTAATTGCCGTCGTGCTAGTAATGATACTGCTCATATTACTTGAAGTTACAGTGGTAGTTGATGAGATTTCCGGAACAAAGTGTAATAACGGAGGTGCTGGTTTGGGTCGTAAACCAATGCACTTATCGCACATAACACCACCATTAGACGACTCGCCGTCACCGAGAAAGATCTCTGTCAATAACTGATCGCTATCGAATATCTCAGCAATATACGCACCACCAGTAGGTGAATTATGCACATACTGATAAGAATATACCACGATCTCCTCAGGTGATGGTAAATCACCAACTGTTTTATGCGGCGGTAATTTCACTAGGTAGACGCGGTAGCAGCAGATTGGACCGTTCCGTTCCGAGATACGCGGTAGATAGAGTTTGAACAACTGCCTACCCTGGTTTTCAATCTTCCGCCAGCTGCGCATGTTCATATTATCGCGACCTGGAACCGTAACTGGCGTCGTACAGTTTCCTATAGCATCCTTGCCAGGAGTGCGAGACCTTGTTACTCCGTGCACCCGAACCTTTGATCAAATGTTCATTTTTAGTACGAAAATACATTTGATATTAATAGATTTGCATAATAATCTCAAGTTAGAATCAATAATAGCACAATAGCCCAAGTGTCGGTGTTTCAATTCTTTCTTTGAGAATTTAGTAATAATATTTGAAAATTTTTTCCTGAATTATAATGAATAATGATGAAATATTATTGAATTTCTTGTTGAAATCAACATCATTTTTATTATTTCATTAAAATTTCATTAAGATTTCATTACAGTTCATTATAATTTCATTACAATTCATTAATATTTTATAAATAATTTAATACAAAATGTTGTTATATATTTAACTTCGCATGTACAAAAATACAATGCATGTACTAGAATACATGCAAAAACCATATACAAATGCAAATTTAACACATCAGATAATCTAAACTTATGTAGACCTGGTTATTAAAGAGCACGACTAAATTTTACATGCGCGAACACATTATCTTGCAGTTGTCTTAGAAAGATTAATTCAAAGCTTTTCGTTACAGTGCTAACTGATTTCATTATTTTTCAGCAAATTTTATTACAATCGTTCAACTATTAATGCTCCTGAGTACTCAGCGTTGAGACGGCAGCCTAGCGAAACCGATAATCACACAAGCATGAGCCCATGTATATGCGATCTCAGCGCATTTTCCTTATCCAGCGGAATATTATTTAAAAAATCAATGTTACAAATTCTTAATAATCATTTAATATATGTTAAGTTATAACTCCTTGTTCAGAAAATGCAATATAGTAAATAAAAAATTGTTAATTTAATCCTCCGGGGCTCAGACTAGAATCACAAAATAACGGTTAATAATTTATTTATTTAATTTTAAAGAAAAACGTTGCGCTTAAGTATGCCATTAAAAGATTTTCGAAATAATTATTAACCCTGTACGGTATAAATTTTTCTATCAGCTCAATTTCAATGAAACTTGATATTCAAAGGATTTTTATAGTCGCTGAAGTTTTCTACATTATGAACATAATCGAAAGAGATATTGTAACGATGCTATTCCTATTTTCATATTTATTTAAATTATTCATTCATTGAGTAGGCATATTTTCATTATTAGTATGTATATCAAGTATTATTCTAGAAGGATGTTCGAGAAGTTGCGCGAGCCTGTCACAACAGGAAAATTTGATAGTAACTGATGACATGCAGATTCCCTTAGTCGCGAGAATTGGCTATCGGGAAATTGCATCGTACCTAATTGAGCAAACGGCATTCATTCCCCACGCGACCGCGCTAGTATCACACGATTCTCGCGGGTACCGCAATATCCGCTATCTTGATTAGAAGCTATTCTCAGACAGTCCTTTTGATAAAACTTATTTTTTTTTTATTGCGTATATAAAAAATTTTTATTGCGTATATAAAAAAGCAAAAAAAAAGAGGGATGCAAATAAAAGGGGGTCTTCATTTGGCGCATTCTGGGTATATCTTTGGCTAGCGAACCCTAATTTAATAAATTTTTTATTATAAGTTATTGTATTATATAGTTTCATTTCAATACGACATTTAAATTAGCATGACTTTGGAGATATTCAGATTCCCATTCAATAATATTCATTATCTTCAGTAATAAAAAAAATTAGCTTAATAGTTTCTTATTGACTGATAATTTAAAACAAAATAATCAACATCTTCACTTGTGTTATAAAAATTAAAAAATCGATTTTTTTATGAAAAAAGATGTTATTTCGTTTTTTATTCAATTACAGTATATTTAAAAAGTCTACAAAAAAGAGGGAATTTTTCAATTTTAACTTTTGGGCAAAAATAATTTTGGACAAAAATAAAATTGTTAAATAAAAAAATTAATAAATCTATTTATTTAAAAACGAACTTATTAGCTTCAGATTCACAATCAACAAAAATAGTCCTAAAAAATAACAAATAAATCCGCAAAAAATTCACCAAACTTTGGTTTTTAATGCGCCATATTAGAGCTGCCATTTTAAAAATCAACATTTCGATTGCAGATTCGTAATCAATGATTCAAAAATCTATACACATAGTTATACACATAGTTTCAAACAAGTTGATTAGAACGTTTGATCATCAAGAATTAAATTCCCCTAGAATTGTAAAATCTTGGCGCGCCGAAAAGGCGAGCACATGTACATGAGCTCATGTTGTATGTGTATTATAATGCCTCGCCATGATAAATGGCTGAACTTACAGACGTGAAAAAGTAACGTTTTGATGACGAAATTTATATTGCATGCCATTTCGTTATTTGCTATTATGAAAATGTGACTCGTACTTACACAAGTCCTAAAAATGAACGGAAACTAGTTATCTTGGAATTTTATACATAAAAGTGTATATTTCACTTATTTCAACAGCTGACCATGTGTTTCCTATCCAAAAAGACTCACTTTACTTGGCCATTTACTCACATCAAGGGAAAAAAGGATAGTTTTCGTCAATTTTTACATGTTTTAAAGCGCTCTCGTCATTTAGATTTATCTAAATTGTTTTTATTTATAAATGGCATGCAATATAAATTAACGTGTCATTCCTCGCTTCTGACGTCATGATTTCAACATGGTCGCGGCAACTATTCAGGGGAGCCTTAATTTCAACATTTTAATTATCCTGTTTCCATTTTCGATAACTTTCATTAACAAATCTGTAAAAATATTATATATTTCGTTCCCATTTCATTACTTTTCAGATATTTTCATTAATTTTCCTCAGAATTCAGCATATTTCAGCATATTTCAGTATACAATAAACTGTGAAAATGTGTGTCTATTTTTCATTCTTTTTTTCATGTATTTTCAATAAATATCTTTACAGTTCATGATAATTCAATATAATTTAGTGCTTAATTTCTTTGATATAAATTTTCTTTACAATTCCTTTTAATTTAATGCTCTTTGTTATGATGTTAACTGATTTCATTATTTTTCAACAGATTACATTCTTTCAATTATTTCCAACATTTTAATTATCTTGTTTTCGATAACTTGTATTAATAAATCTGTAAAAAAAAGAATATTGTATTTCGTTCCTATTTCGCATTATACTTTTCAGATATTTTTATTAATTTTCCTTAGAATTTATAATATTTCAGCATATTTCAGTATACGATAAACCATAAAAGTATTATATAATTTGCGTTACTTTTCTTTTTTTCTCATACATTTCCAATAATTATCTTTAGGATACATGGTATTTCAGTTTAATTCAGTGTTCAATATCTCTGAAATCATATATAAATATCAAATATATTTGTGTATTAGTTTTCATTATTTTTCATTATTGTTCATAAATTTTCATTAATTATCATTAAAATTCATAAATTCTTTTAATATTAAAAATATTATTTATGCTGAAATATTTTCATGATTCTCTTTTCTCATTTTAACGATTTCATTGTCGATTTCAATCATTTTAATGACTTTTTTCCAACAGGGTAGGCTACTAGCTTACTGTTCAATCCTCCTGCAGAGTAATAAGTTGCATATCTGTAGAATGCGATATTTTAGCAAATACGTATATGAGACTTACAGTTTAACGCTAGTTTCGAATAGCCTATTACGAGAGGTTCTCATAGCAAATATATTCTCGGTTTGTAATTACTTTCCAAAAAAATAAAATATTTTTGACTAGATTTGAATCTTTGACATAAAACTCTTTACGCCACGATCGCCATACCAAATTATAAATTATTCTAATTAAATGAGAAATAATTAAGAAAATATTTTAATAAAGATAATAGAAAGATGATTTAAACTTGAATAAGTTATATACCGTATAATTTGTATTAGGAGGTATCTTATTGTAATGCGTGCTGTTCCTATTATAGACACTCCAGCTGGGCGGTTCGAAACTATGAATGTCCAAACGCCCCATTTCATTCTTGAATCTTGCTACGCCATTCAATTGTATATTATAGCGCTGTATAATACCATTTGGTTTCTCCGGGGGTTTCCAAGTAATGGACATAAAACTGAAACTGCTTATATTGTCATAGCGACAAATAACGATGAGATTCTTTGGAGGACTGGCCACTGAAAAAACAATGAAATACATTTAAATATTTATCAAAACGAATAAAATAGATATACATATTTTTCTTACCTCCATCCAAAGTGGTGCCGTTTACTTCAGCACTCCAATTACCGCATTGTTTCGTGTATTCGCTGCAAGCAGCTATTTTGAATTTGTATGTGGTCGCTGGATCGAGATCTACAAATGCATATACGATAAATGGCTGAGCGGGATACACTGCTTCTCTTTTCTGATCAGCGTGAGTGGCCATCAAATTATAATAGTGCACATGTTCCTTCAAATCCGATGGTGGCACAGTCCAACCTATTGTGATTGAATTTTCTGTCACGCCATTCACGGACACTTTCGGCACAAACACTGGATCTGTAATATATTTTTGTCCTATATTAAATAAAATATCAAAAAGAAATTTTAAATGTATGCCGGTTATATATCAGAAATTGGTTTTACTGTGGAAATCAAACGCCGAATTATAAAAATAATTATTTAAAATGTCTACATCTATTAAATAATTTTACTAGTTATTCTATTAAGAATAAATTATTAGAATCTTTTTACATTTCTTGTTTTATATTTCTTCTTAAGAATTTATAATTCTTTTTAGCTCTCAAGTAAAATCATTTTTAAGTTGAATTAAACTTTAGAAAAGATGAGTAGGAGAGAAATTTGTAATATTTTTTTCCCCAGAAATACCTTTCTCAAGCGTGGTGATCCATCGTGGATCTAATTGCATATGTGACGTGCCCAGCGCATTGATAGCGCTGATGCCGATTTGATACGCAGTGCCGCTCTCAAATCCCTTGAGTACGTAGCTCGAATTACCACCTCCAATCTGCTCGGCGTAGTACTGACGTTGATCCGTACCTTTCTTCATGTGCTGGATGAAGTACTTCTTAATCGGCTCGTTACCATCACTGACAGTCCAATTTAGGAATATGCTGCCGGCACCGACTGCCTTCATAAAATCTATGCTGACTTTTGGCACATCGGTGACAAATAAATGCGTTAAGGCGCTCATTATCCCGTTGTAGTCATTCGCCTGACACACATACGTGCCATTATCCTTTCGCGCTAAACTCTTGAATTTCAGGACTAAAACGGCGTAAGTCTCGTTTATTTGCGCAACGACAGTGAGATTCTTCAAATGTTCGCTGCTCTCTGAATTATTCTCTTTTAACCAAGTAAATTGAGATAACGGGTAACCGTGTATGTGGCACGTCAAGTTGGCAGCTTCCGACACTTTCGCCCTTACATTCCCGCCGGATATTATCTTGCCAGGTTCTGAAAAACGAGAAACGATATTTCAACGAGATATATGAAGTTAGCATCCCAACTATAGTACTCAGGAGTTCTGATTAGAATTCCTGTTTCCTTTTGACAAGATGAAGAATTCTATATAATTCTATATAATTCTATATAATTCTATATAATTCTATATAATTCTATATAATTCTAAATAATTCTATATAATTTATAACAAGAGTTCCGCTTAATAATTATATTAAAATAATTTTTAAAAAATAGGGAGCTTCTCATCGAAAATCGAGATCGAATAATTCTGAACGACTCAATAGCTTCATTTCGTGAATAGAGTTCCTGATGCATAAAAAAAATTTTGAAAAATCAAAAGAAATTAAAAATTTTTTAAAAATCAATTTTTAGATACAATATTTCTGATTAGAGTTCTTGCTTCCTTTTAATAAAACGAAGAGTTCTCTGTATTTTTTAATGCGATATTTATTTAATAACAATTTTTAAATAATTTTTAAAAAATGGGGATGCTAACTTCTCAGCGAAATTCGAAATCGAATAGTTTTGAACAGCTTAATAGCTCTATTTTGTGAATACCTAAAGTTCCTGATACATAAAAAACAATTTTGACACACAAGAAAATTTATTAAAAAAAAATTTTTTTTGAAAAAGAACTACACAGAATTCTAATCAACTACTAGAACTCTTAAAAAATATTTCGAAACGTCGGACTTAGAAACTTTTCAATGTAGAGTTCAAATGTTCCCATATCTCGAAAACCGTTGGCCCAATCGCTTTTTCATCCTAATACTTTTCGATAGAACTCGATCAGAACTACAGAATTCTAATCAGAACTACTCAGTACTCTCAAAAAATCAACAGTTTGCGAGATATCGCTATATGGGAAGTCATTGAAAATTTTTTGAGAGTATTGAGTAGTTCTGATTGGCGTTCTAGGCAGTTCTCGATGAGCTCTAACGAAAAGTATTAGGTGAAAAAGCGATTGGGCCAACAATTTTCGAGATATGTTACGTGGATCATTGAAAATTTTGAGCGTACTGAATAGTTCTGATTGGAGTTCTGGGCAGTACTCGACGAGCCCCAACGAAAAATATTGATGAAAAAGTGATTGGGCCAACGGTTTTCGAGATATGGGGACATTTGAACTCTACATTGAAAATTTTCTAAGTCCGACGTTGAAAAATTTTTTGAGAATAGTTCTGATTAGAATTCTGTGTAGTTCTGGTCGAGTTCTGTCGAAAAATTAGGTGAAAAAGCGATTGGGCCAACGGTTTTCGAGATATAGAGACATTTGAATTCTACATTAAAAAATTTCTAATCCGACATTTTGAAAAATTTTTTAAGAGTTCTGATTAGAATTCTGTATAGTTCTCGACGAGTTCGAAAAGTATTAGGTGACAAAGCGATTGGATAACTATATAAGGAAATACATACTTCTGCAATCGATTTTTCAAATTTCGTTTTAAGTATATATCTCTTTTATTTTTGAGTCTGTGTTGGTTTTAATCGCTGAGAATTCTTCGAAATTATTATAATGAAAACATGTCACAGAACTATTTTATAAAAAAATTTTTTTTCAAAAAAAGTTTTTTTTTATAAATTTCCTTGTGTCAAAATTTTTTTTATGCATCAGGAATTCTAGGTATTCATGAAATGAAGCTATTGAACTATTCAATCTCGATTTTCTATGAGAAGTTAACATCATTTTTTTAAAATTATTTAAAAATAATTATTAAGCGGAACTCTTGTTATAAATTATATAGAACTCTTCGTCAAAAGAAAATGGGAATTCTAATCAGAATTCCTGAGTACTATAATTGCTAACTTCACATACCCATTTCAACGAGAGTTTAATAAATTGAAATTGACTTTTGTTATGTAGTAATAAGTCTCTCTTTTGTTGCGTAATAATGAGAGAATATTATAAAATCCAAAATACGTATATTGTAAAAGTGCGTTAACACACGCATAACAAAGACACTTAAATTAGCTCATTATTTACCTATCACTCTGATATGAATGTTTTTTTCGAGGAATTCGCCGTCGACAGTCTGCGCAGAGCATTTGTAGTCGCCCGTGTCATTTCTGTTGGCCTTTTTTATATCAAATCGTCCGATGTAGTCAAACTCATTGATGGTGCTGAGGTTCCTGCCATCGGTGCTCCACCAGACTTGACCCGGCACGTTAAGCTTGCACAATAACGTCGGTGTGCTGCCTGCCTCTATACCCTTGATATCTTGTGATGATCGAATCTCCAATGACGCGGTCCGCTCGGTCTTGGATTCTGCTGCTGCTACTTCCAACTTATTTATACCTATAAGAAAATACATTTTCGTATCAATTCAGATGCAAACAATAAATTTGAAATAAACTCGATAAACGAGATTATCTTAAATATAATTAAGCAAAGAAGATCAAAAGTAGATTTTTGTGTCTAATAATATTATTTTTACGTACCTAAATTTTACAATTCTCAGTTCTAGTAAACTACGATTTGATAAGCAATTTAATGTAGATACTAACGAGTATTTTAAAATAATTTATTGCAAAAGAGATATCACGCCATCAGAATTTGAATTTAAACTTTCCCACATTCCGTAACAAATTACATCTTACCAATTCAAGACATAATTCGAGTGTGTAAAGTTGGCACCCTTATGCTTTGAAATCAGAATTCTGATAAGAGTTCTGGATTCTTTAAAACAAGAGAAAGAGTTCCTGATGATTTTTAGAAAGAGTTCCGCTCATAAACACCAAAAAAATAGATTTCGCAAAATGTGTTAACTTCATGTTCAACATTAACATCAAATAGTTCTGAATAGCCTATTCAATGTATTTTAACGAATACTAGAGTTTCTAATATAAAAAATTATTTTTTCAAAAAATTAAAAAATTATTTTAATTAATATCAAACTCGAATAGTTCGAAACAGTGCATCAGATTCCTTTCGACGAGATCTAGAGTTAGAATTCTTGATGAAATAGAAAATCTGAAATCTTTTAATCTAATTGTTTTAAAAAATCATAATTTTGAAAACTGGGAAAATCTTAATTTCACTAACATTAGCATCGAACAACCCATTCGATGTCTTTTGACGAATAATAGAATCTCTGATGCAATAAAATTATCTTTTAATTATTAAAAAACTTTTTAATTTAAAAAAATAATATCAATTTTGTTTTTTAGAAATCTAGCGTTCTGAAAAAAAAATTCTGATAGTCCCCCAAAGAGTTCTAATAATTATTCTTAATAATTAAAGAATTATGATCACAAACAAAAAAGCGCCATACCATAGCGCCTTGAGTAGAAAAATTCGAAATCTTATTGTAAGGTCCATATTCAGAATGCGCATTTATTGATAAAAGCGCATTTTTATCTGTGAAATTCTATAATATGCATATAACAAACAGGTATACAAACGATTCTCTTTCGAATGTCATTAGTCCCATTTCGATATAATTGAAAATTGGCTAATAAGGGAACCTCGCAAGGTGTCAAATTCTGATTTTAATGAAACTTTGTGAGCTTTTCGTTCTCGTATCTCGAAAACTATTTGAGATATTAAAAAATATTTTATACAAAAATTTTACAACAAAATTATCTCTATTCATTCGTATCAATAATATTTTTAATAAATATTTTTTTAAAGTAAACAATTTTTTTTTAAATAATTATTGATGTAAATGAACAGAGATAATTTTATTGTAAAACTTTTATATATAAAACATTTTGTTAGTTGAATAGTTTTCGAGATATAATGGAAAAAGCTGAAAATCGCTGTACACGTAAGGGGTGATGTCATCCCTTTCAAACCGTTTTTCCGCTCCAACTGATATTTTCTAAATTCATCTTTTTGTGAGCTACAAGTTCACAAAGTTCCATTAAAATCAGAATTTAACATGTCGCGAGGTTCCCTTGTAAGTTCGCTATATAAGCACAAAAATTGAAAAGCGCTGTATTTTCGAATCCTTTAAGACAAACGAAAGTAAGAGGTACAAACGATTCTCTTTCGAATGCCGTTGGTCCCATTTCCATTTAGAAAATTGGCTAAGTTTGCTATATAAGGATTGCGCAAAAATTGAAAAGCGTTATATCTCCGAATCCTTTAAAGTACAAACGAAAATAAAAGAGGTATAAACGAGTACAAACAAAGTACAAATGCGCTACGGTATTAATTTTTATTTTTGAAATTAGGCGCCCAGGTTCACATCGGTGTTTTGGAAAAAGTTTTGAAGTCAGCTACATGAAACAATATGCAATATGAAACAAAAAGTGCGGGTTTAAATTTAAAAAAATTTTGGTAACTTTTACCTGATATTAAGGACATCTTCTCAAGGCCAATCAAGGTTTTTCCTTCTAGCAACTGAGTAATAACTTTTGTTTGAAACATTTTTCCGTATCTTTTATATTTCTCTGGATATTTCAATGCGTCGATTATGAATGCCTCATCCTGTATATGGAATTTTTTTCTTTATGCTATAAATGTATGTTATATTTTGCAAATTTTGTTAATTACAAATATTACACAGATATTACACAAAAATTTTAATTTTCGTTTATATTTTAATAACAGAAATATTTTTCGTTTATATTTAATAAGAATATTTTTATAATCTTGTAATGTATCAAGAAACGTGTTAGTCACAAAAAATTATTAATTAAAAATACAATAATGTTTTCCTACCTATATTATAATCTACGCAAGTCATTTTTAAAAAATCTTCAACATTTTTTTTAATTTTTGATAAATAAACAAGAGTGATATCGCATTTTTTTTACATAAATAGCATAAATTATAATGCACACTTTCAACAAAACAATAATTTTGTCCTTTTAATCTATTTTCTTGCAGTAAACCTTATGCTTTTCTTATAGTAAATAATGTAAAGAATATTTTAGTATAATATCATTAATTTGCTTATTTTTAATATGTTTGCATAATAATTAATTTGCTTATTTTTAATATGTTTAAAACTTTTTTAAACCTTGCTGTGCTCATTATGTCCCGGATTCCTTTATAATCATTCATTAGGTATAAGCTATAAATAATGTAATTAGTTTGCGTTGCACATCTTTGACTAATTTTCACGCGACATTTATTCACAAATTTGTGCACCTGCTTTTTTTATCATTTTTATAGCATAAAGCTTATATATTTTATTGTATATTGCTCACTTTATCATTTTTTTCATTTTTGATTTGTATTCATCTTATACATTCTCACTTCCTAAAAAAAAAAATGATACATTAAAAATTTGGGAAAATTTTACTAAATTTCAAATGATCACAACTTAATAAATGATGAAGTTAAAAATATGTTTAAAAATGCAAAATGAAGTTCGAAATATCTACTTTAAGAATATTTGAATGAGAATTGCACTGGACTATTATTTCGCCAAAATGGCGGATGACCAAGTGAGAAAGTACAAAATTGATAATCTAACATCCAAGCGATGATACATGGCATGAATTAGGTATCGTAGCCTAATAAACAACATGAAAGTATAAATTTTGTCTTTAACATGTTTTTTTTATTCAGTTCGATACGATAATTTTTTGCTGAGTTATCCCAAATTTAAGATCATCATTAACTCAAATTATGGTTATAATTCTTCATAATATAAACTGCCCACATAACAATGTATTTCCTTAAAATATCCTAATTTGATCAGATTGATCTCATTCTGATCCAAAACATTAAATCATCCATATGATGATCAATTCAGGACATTTGTAATTGTCATTGTACTAATATAAAATGTCTTTAGAATATCTTATTTTGATTCAAAAAAATTTTCATCATTATATTGATAAATTGCATTTTTCAACTTTCAACACACATATGTCATATATATTTACGTATTTTACGTATATTATAGAGACATATTTTTGCAATTTAATTTGTTAATTTTTTATAATTTTTAAATATATATAATATAAATATCCCATATAGACATACTGAAAACTATCCTTTGTTTCAAAAAGAATTTAATCATATTTGATCATATACAATAATTGATCATAATTGATTAATTATTGTATATTGTATGAATAAATAGAAAAAAAATTTTTGTATAATAGACACAAAAATAACAACTGTGTATTAACTCTTTTGCCCGGTTTCATTGTAATATTAATTTTAATCATATTTATTTTTATATATTGGTAATTTGAGACAGTTACAACTATAGCTTATTTTGTTTTTTTGTTGTGCATAATTTATTTTTAAATAGGTATGATTATTTATTAATTGACAAAGCAAAAGGAGTTCGATATATTCGATTTTATAAAATCGATTCTATCGATTGTAAGTATTGTTTTAATGAAAATTTTCTATTTTATTATACCCTGCAATTCTTATTGTGTATTTTCTGATTTCTTGCATCACAATCAGAGGAAGTAATGATGAGTGAACAGGAGGTCAATTATATAACTTTTTCCTTAGGGCGGAAACGTGAAAAATGAAAATTTTTTGTGTATGTATATACAAAAAACATATATGTATAATAGTAACATATATGTATAATAGACAAGAAAAAAGTTTTTTTTTTTTCAATTGGTCTCTCAGCTCAAAAGTTTCCATTTCGTATTAAAAGAACACCTAAATCTTTATTAAAAAATATTAAGATTTAAAGGTCGCTAATAAACGATTTTTAAATCAAAATTCCGATTTTCTTTAATATATACATGCTTGATTTAACGCAAAAATAGCTTAATCCGGATTAAACATGATATTGTATGTCTTTGGTCGCTGAACGCGATGTAATATACGCCTTAAGAAATATAACCCGATTAATGTGAAAAAATTATCAAATTTCGAGTTCAAAGTCGATTTTAGCAAGATTCTAACCATTCAAATAAGTCGTTACTCTTTTCAAATTGTAGGTCTGTTCACTCAGAACAAAATCCAGTTGAAATTTTCTCTAGACCTCCTACAGAACCTTTAAAAGTTGCATTTAACTGGATTTTTAAGGATAAAAAAAATTTCGTTTCTATTCTTAAAAAAGTTCTAAAGTATATCGCTTTGTGATTTAGATCATCCTCAAATCAAATGCCTCAATTTGACAATAAAAAACTCTTTATTAGAAAATGAAATAAGTACATAACACAAAAAATGTACTACATAATATGTAGTTTATTTCAATTAATAAATTATTTTTTTTTGTATTTTGCATGTACTCATTTTATTTTCTAATATAGAGTTTTTAATTAATTGGGCTGTATTTCTTAAGGCATATATCGTAGAGCTAAATCTAAGTAATTACATTGTATTCAGCGACAAAAAAACATATAATGCCAAAAAACATTTAAAATCCGATTTAATCAAATCAAACATGTATTAAATCGAAACTTTGATTTAAAAATCATTAACTAGCAACCTCTAAATCTTAATATTTTTTGATAAAAATTTAGGGATGTTCTTTTGGCATGAAATGAAAACTTTTGAACTTGAGGCCGCTTAAAAAAAATTTTATTTTTTTCTTTAGTCTAATATATATATATATAAATATCGTCATAAACGGTTGATTTCGAGTATCCAAAGAATCGAATTATTTCCGTTGCTGAGCGCCCAACAAAGGTCTTCGATGATCGCGGCTCTTCGATTATATTTCACACTTGGTTTCAACGCGGCCATTTTGAGATGTGACTGTTTACTAGAAGCATCAGGCTTTCTCAGACCAACAACAATCTTTGGCGGAAGTAATATAGCAGAAAATTTAAATTGAAATTTGTCCAGATTTGGTAACACTGTGTGTGTGTGTGTGTGTGTGTGTGTGTGTGTGTGTGTGTGTGTGTGTGTGTGAGTGTGGGTGTGGGTGTGTGTGTGTGTGGGTGTGGGTGTGTGTGTGTGTGGGTGCGCGTGTGTGTGTGTGTGTGTGTGTGTGTGTGTGTGTGTGTGTGTGTGTGTGAGTGTGTGTGTGTGTGTGTGTGTGTGTGTGTGTGTGT
>Ga0157364_1002274_pt1 | contig 17685 bp, 8 predicted proteins | sample AttsexASBM2_FD_111476 | JGI IMG/M metagenome (GOLD analysis project Ga0157364, IMG submission 111476) | Fungus gardens microbial communities from leaf cutter ant in Ribeirão Preto, State of São Paulo, Brazil - Atta sexdens ASBM2 | ecosystem: Host-associated > Fungi > Mycelium > Unclassified ... | reverse complement strand
TGTGTGTGTGTGTGTATGTATATATATATATATATATATATATATATATATATATACACAGAGAGAGAGAGAAAGAGAAATATTAAACTAAAAAAAATGCTCTTGCACGTGCATATCGAATAATCTTGTATAAATTATTATATAATCTGCATTATAGAAATACTGTATAATTCGATAATTATATAGTACGCAGGCATACAAGGATTGGTCAAGGTATCGCTGATTGGATGCTCGTTTTAATTATGACGCTTAAGAATGTATAGATGAATTTATCTGTGCACTCTATTAATTGTAACATATTTTGCGAAAATAACTCGTACGAAACAACGACGATGTTTTTTTTCTAATCAACATACGATTGACCATCCTTGATAGAAAAAAATCCCACCAATGACTTATCATGTTAGTTAAATCTATTTTTGGCCACATCCAAAGATATTACTCGAATTATATTCATGATTCAGAGAGATATTTTCTTGCATACTTGCGACAAATGTATATGTGTGTATATATATATATATATATATATATATATATATATAAATATATACACATGTACATATAAGCGAAGGAAAGAATGTGAATTATCATTAAAATTTACATGCAACAAATATATCGCTGTTGCACAGCATAAACTGTAAATAATTTATAGAGAGTTACAAATATGTATACATACATATATATATATATATATATATATATACACATATACATATATACATATGTATGTAACGAACTCTAGAAATTAAACTAACGAACGCTAGAATTAAACTAAAGCTCATAATTACAAAATTATGAGTTCTCTACACGCTGCAGTCTTGCTGAGACTTCGCGCAATTAATGTATTCATCAAGGAATAATTAATGCATCGTTAGATAGACTAATTAATATATTGATTATCTGAAACAGAGAATCCTTATTGATGTGTAAAAAAACGCGTCTCGTCTACTACAGCTAGTTTGTATAAATGAATTCAAGCGTTTAGTTTGATGGAACTGACTGCGCAGGATAGTACTTAGGAAACGTTAAGTAATGCAAAAGTAATTTTGGGCCATCATGTCTCGTGCGATGTGTTGTCAAAGCGTAAGCGATTTGCGAGCGTTTCTCGTATGTATGTATGTGTGTGAAAAACATGTATGTAACTAATTTCATTATGGCGGTGACGATCATTATTGGATCGATGTAATTAATGTTTGAGAGAGAATATATGCCTACAGACATGCACGCAATAAATGTATATGCGTATGTGTGCATTATAACATATGTAAAAAAAAAATATCTATATGTACACTTGTACACATATAGACCGAGGAGCTCGTTGTAAATCGTGTTGAGTGGCAAATACACGCGTAACATCGTGTGCATTGTGTATATAGGACATCGTAACGATTACAATTAATTATAAATCGCGCGCGGTCGTTGATAAAGAAAAATTGAAAAAGATTAAAGAGAAGAACAAGAATAATTGTTGCTATATCGATAATGAAAACCAATAGTGCTATTACACTATTCGCCACCGCTGCTCTGCTATTACTAATTATTACCACCTATCACGATTACAATATTACCGTAGTACAATTTACATGATCGCACGTTACTTACGTTTCGTTTTATAATCGTGCGGAGAAGAAGAAGAAAAAAAGAAGAAAAAGCTATGCATACGTTTTCCGTAGTCTCAATCAAATGCGATTGTGGCATGTATGTTCACACACGGCCACCTGCGTTCCCGCGTATGCGAAAGCCGTATGTATTCACGCGTGCACGCGCACCGTGTCGAAAATCCCGCGCAGAGAGTTACACTATATATTATTAGATTATATAAATAGCGTCGACAAATGCGCGTGTGCTCGCGTGACATTTTACACGCGTACGTTCGATGTGTGGGCGGAACGAACTTTACGCGGTGGATGTACAATAGCATGTGTGCGACATGCGCGCAATGCGTATGCACGCACACTCACACGCAGAGAAATATTGTGGCGATGCAACTGGAAGGATATGTATTTAACATTCAATATCGATATTATTGAATATTATCGGACGCGACAATATTCGGTATCGATATTCCGATTCTGAGAATTGAACACGAATTGAAATCGGTAATCTTAGAGAGAATGTTACTCCAAATCTTTATTTTCCGAGGTATAAGATAGATACTTGAAGAGAATTGAAACGACCGTATAAGAATGTTTTCTTAGCTTATACTGTTATATTGAATCATACCGACGGTTGAAAGAATGTTTTTTCTATACTTGAGTGTGTGTCTGTATAAAATGTTACGTGGTGAACACAGATTTTTGACATTTTTGGAGTAAAACTTTTCCTAACATTTCGCGATTCAATTAAAAGATCAGTGAAATCGAAATTTATGCGATTTCATCACTGAGATGTGTTGTCATTGTGTTAATTTTCAAGTATCAAAAACCGATCTTGAACTACATTGATATTTAACAAATGTGGCGAACTCGATCATCTCTATTGGAATTTCCTTAAAAAAAAGAGCTGATTTTTGTTAAAAAAAGTGTAAGTAAAAGAAATAGTATTTTTTGTATATTTTGTATATTTTGACCTCCTCAAAAAGGTATAAATAAAAAAAATAATGATTTTTGTATATTTTGATTCTCTGAATACAATGAAGTTATTAAAAAAATAAAAAGACTTTGAAAATTGAATAAAAACATGAAGATTTGGACATCATTCGTGCTCAATTTTCGAGATATTTTCCAAATGTTACGAGCTTTTTAATAATTTTATCATATCCAGGAGATCAAAGTTTATAAAAAAGAGACACTAATTTTTTACTTACTTCTTTTTGCCAAAGATCGGCTCTTTTTTAGTATTCTCCTTTGCGAAGTTTTATAAAAAATATAATGATGAATTCGCACTATTCTGGATTAGTGCATATTAAAGGCTGCTTTATACAAGATCTCTAAATGGCATAATGCGATTAACTTTGCTGAAATAATATATTTTATGTAAAATATCGTATTATTGAAAATGAAATAATATGATATTATATGAAATGAAATAATATCTGTATATTTTGTTAAATAATGTGACATATCATTATTGAGTATTTATCATTTAATACTAGAACTACTGACAGTGCATTTTGACTCCGCTAATTATTTTTTTTTTTTTGCATTAGATGCGCAATACAGAATATAAAAAATATGTGAACATAATACAAATAATTTTAACAATGCAAGTAATATCAAAATAAACTCTTTCCTAATAGAAAAGAAAGATAGGAAATTATCAAATTGGCCTTTGATAATTCTAGCAAAATATCGTCGACAGTTTTAGTGTTAATATTTATATGCTTTCACATTTAACTTTATTAATTTCATGTGTACTACAACTTTTAGTTTGCACTAATCTAGTATAATGCAAGTGACCAAATTCGCTATTAAATATTGTATAGAAGAAGGTATAAGAAAGAGAAGTGTAATGGAAGGTTTTTAAGTAGACAAATAATTGATTTTTAATGCAAAATGTTCCGAAAATTTTAAGTTAAGAATACGATGGATTTTGATCGAACTTACGACAGAGACGTAACAAAGTATTCTTTACAAGATTATGCTTTTCTGGATACATTTTCAATAAATGAGTATTTTTTCATCGGACTCCAAATGTGGTGTTCCAGCGTCAAGTGAGAGCGTGGCGTCGATAGATAGAGCGTATTAAAATGCGAACGTAATATAGTTACGATTGCTAATTAGTTGATGTTACGAGTGTTGTTCACGCGCAATAATATATGCGAATCGAGCGAATTATTTATCGAAATTATGTTCGTCTATTCGCGATGACGCCGATTCTATATAACGCGATTGCCGCTACTGCCGCACTATTCTCTCCGCGTGCGAGCGTAAAAAGGAAGGACGCGCACGCCCTACTCCGTGCATATGTTAAACATATGATATGGTACAAAAAAGGACAAATGTATTAGGAGACGTTTATTGAAAATTGAAGAGGAAATTATGAATTTTTATTACTGAAAAAAAAAAAAGATTGTGTTGGCTCCTTCATTTCTTGCATGTATACCCCGCATGTTCACCGGAGGAAAAAAAATGTTATTAATGCGCCCATCTTTGACTTTCTTAAGTCGGATTTCATGATCTATCATGATTCTATCATGTGTAAATACCGATGTTATATCATTACGTGTAAATAGCAGATCGGAAGTAAATTATCAGCAATAAATTATATCAATTTATATATTTATTGTATTATGTATGTCGCTGCAATACTTTTGTTCCTGGCGAATCGTTAGTTTAGCATCACGGATGTATCATTGTATATCTGCAGAAATTATGTCAAAAGCGAAAATTTATTTTTGCAACGTGTATATTGAGATAAATTACTTTCGCGTGTTCGATAACTTGATATTTGTGCTCTAACTTGTGCTCTAACTTGTGCTCTATAATTCGATAATATATATTCTTTCCGAAGGATAATATATAGATATTCTTTTTGATTAGCGAAATAAAGCTATAAATTTTCATCAACTACTCAAAAAAAGATTATAGTCAACGCGTAAACTAAATACGATAACAAATTATACATTCATTAATTAAGATAAAAAAACAAAAAGGTCATCGAATTGATTCTAATAACCTATTAACCCTCAACTACATGAGTGGATTATTTGAATCCAGTTGAAAATTTTAGTCGGCCGCTATTTTTGTACGGTTAATATTGCAGAGAAGTGAAGAGATAAAAAAAACTTGAAACCTTTCTCTGTCGATTGCCGTAATTGTTTCGTTGTTGTCTTGACACTAAATGTGATGCAAGAGTTTGGCTTGGGTGATTTGGACCCAAATATAAATTCAACAGATTTTTACCGAAAGTGAAAATTCATTTTTAGTAAATGTCTGTTTATTAGTGCTGTATGTGTCGTCTTTTTAAAAGATTATTCATTGCTTATATATTCATTGTCAAAAAAACATTTTTGCCTAGGCATCTTGATGAAACGATTGTTCTATTTTCTCGGAGTTATAAAATCGTGAGTAAATATCGAAATCTTTTAATATAAAATATTTTATTGCATTTTTTAAAAGAAGAAAATATTTATTTTTCTAAGCATATATAAAAATGTCCCCTCCCACTTCAGTCGCGCAAATAATTATATTTTTTGGAATGAATCAATATGTTTTTTTTTCTCTTAAAATTCACGTTTTTCTCTTTTCAAAACACTATTTATTTTTATTTATATCTTTTTTTACCATAAAGATATGATTTAAAAAAAAAACTAATTATTATACTCTTCACAAATTGTTCTTTAGTATTTTTTTGCTTGTAGCCAGACTCTGTTATACAGTCTCTAGTCTCCATAAGATTTGTTTTTTGGCTAAAAGAATGTACAGTTTTGCACTTTAAAGTGAGATAGATATATATTTGATATTTAACGAAAGCGAGAAAGAGAATTCTAGTGCAGTTTAGTGCAGGAATAAAAAATAGCATTATTTTTATGTTCGGAGAAGGGGAGGTCGGGCCCCTGAATTCTCTTACACTATACAAGTTAATTATGCAGTTTAATCGTTCTAATTCAGGTTTTGTCCATAATTCGATCAGTGTATAGCCGCGAAACTAGTTAAGTCCGCCTCGCGCTATTTCGAGAGAACTAGGCGCCAGGAACGAAACATTATTGCGAGACGGCGGTCTCCATATAAACCGGAATGTTCGTCACTAAGAAGTGTCTGAGGGAAAACAGAGAATAAGAATTTCAACCTATCATGTATTGTGGAATACACAGATTCTGATAAAATTCTTATTCTCTGTTCCCTGTTCCTTTTATTGTGCGGAGCACAATACCTGATAGTATCGTATAAATCATATATTATAAACGCGATCCATGCAGGTGATTCAGAACGAAGCGGATAATCATCGATCCATTTTTCGATTTTTATTACGTTTTTCTTCTTTCTCGTGTGCAACAGAGCGAATGGGGCGAAAACGGAACCATTCCTCGCACGACAAGATAGACGCGTGCTTCTGGGGCGCGCGATTAAACTCTTGATCTGCACTTTCGTTCAAGCGTGGCTAACAAGGAGGGGCTCGACATATCTGAGGAAAAATCACGCCGGAGATCCAGAGAAACGCCTCCGCTTCGTTCCGCACACGCGAATCGCGAGTTACCGGCTGGCGAACGAGAAAAAATTCTAAGTGGCGGCTCGCTCCAGGTGTCCGCATATCCGGCTGTCCGTCCACCAGTCTATCTCGTCGGCTCTCGCCATGCGAGAAGTTGTGAAAAGAAAGTGTAAACATGTGCGCGTGTTACACAGTCGAAGTGTAATTAAAATAAATTACATATGCAACCGCATCTGAAATCGCATGTATTCGAAGCACGCGCATGTTCACAAGAACTGTCGCGAAGGAGAAAAGTTCTAATCTTTGAGAGATCAACAAAATTTACCTAAACTCTTCGGAAATTCAAGGTTCATCTATTTTAGCTCGCGCGAGAAAGAATATTTACACCCGCGCGCGCGTGACTCATCGGCGTGCCGTTGATCTTTGGTACTGAAGAATCACGCAAAAGCGGAAGCGGTTTTAAGAAGAGCACGTGTTTGTCTCGCCTACCCGGGTAAAAAAAGATTGATAGAGAACGATAGAAAATTTTATCGTTTTGAATATGGAATCTGGTTCGTGAATTCACTAATTTGAATCAAATCTTGTATAAATTTTATAGAGCTCGATAAAATACGATAGGATTCATATACGATCAATCTGACGTAAGGTCGACGATAGAAAATAATATAAGTTTATAGAAAACAATACAAATTGAAATCGTTTTCAATTGTCCTCTATCAAATTTTTTTATTAGGGTGTCTGATCGAGGAGATTAAACACCGCATGAGCCCACTCGATAAAACAAAGAGGGTAAGATTTAAGGCAGAATAGATTATGTGCATTAAAAATGTATTATCTACATATTTTTTTAACAAAATGAAAAATTTATGAAAAAATTACGTATTTTTCTATATTGTATTTAAAAATAATACACAAAAATAATACACTCTTCTCGGCGGCAATATTATGAATCGAAAATTATTTCGATAAAACAATAAAAATAATAAGAAGTACATAAATTTTTTAAAACTAATTAAGATAAAATGAGAAAGTTTTTATTTAAACTATAAAATTATATTGTTAAATATAAATGTTGAACTTATTAAATTGTTTCATATGTAATATTCACAACATTTATTTTTATACGGAATGTAGATATAAATTTCAAATTTCAGTCACTCTTCAAAAAAACTTAAGGTATTAAATAGTTCAGAATAGATTGCATATTAAGGATCAGTTTCACAACTCATGGTTAATCTCTTAACTGAGGTTCAACTTATTCATTATCTCTTTTCAATTCTAGAATTGAAAAAAGATAAGAAATAAGTTAAATCTCGATTAACCATGAGTTATGAAACTGAGCCTAAGTAAATGTACGCGAGTTAATTTATTTCTATTTTTCATTTACTAAAATTGTTTCATTGTTTTATAAAATTTCGTACATAAAATAATGTACGTACAATTCTTTTAATTAAAATCGATCTTTGAATAGATACATTCTTAATAAAATGTATACTGATTTATATTATTATTTAAAAATAATATTCATTTGTTAACTTGGAATATTTTGAAGTTATTCAGCAAAAAATCTACAAAGATCACTCATATTTATGTACTACAAATTAAATGTTTATAATTAAAAGAAAAATATTATCTAAAATGATCGACTTCGTTTGTATATACATTATTTTTAATTGATTTAAAACGTTCTATTTAATTGTTAGATGCTTGTTATCATTTATTATTATTCAAGGAAAACAGATTATCATCTTTCTCGCTCTTTTCAAAGTAAGATGATATTTCTATTTTCAGAGAATGTATAAAACCAAAAGTTTTGAATAATTTATTTTCTTAGAAAGAAGAGAAAAGAGAAGATATGAATCAATTTCGTCGATCACGGGTGCGTTAAACGATATCGGTCAAAGCCACAATTAACTAATTGGTGGTTGATTGAAGAGACGCGAATTCTGAACGTCGCCGCATTCCGCGCCGAGCGGCGAGACACAAATCAAAGGCCTGTTCGTACCCTACATAGAACTTCTTGCATGATTCATCATTTGCCCTTTTCTCTTCAATGTGAAAAGTAAAAGAAGAAAAAAATAAACTGTGCCAGAAGTTCAGTCCTGGGATGTGGAAAAAGAACAGGCCTCGCGAATTGTGCGTCGAGCCAGAGCGCGCGGCGACGAGCGTGCAATTTTACGCAATGAGCGCGCGTGTTCACGCGTGTGTGGGCATGTCGCCCTTTAACAGCTTTTCCATACATAGCTCACATAACGTTAGTCATCTTCACGGCTTCCAACTGAGCAATTATTTGCCGATGACCTCCGCGATCTGACGACAGCGCAGTGTTCCCACGGACGGAACCGACGCGTTTCGCGACATGTGTTACGCTCGAAAAGCAGACCTCGCGCCTCGCGAACTTTTTCACCGTCATCGCGTCGTTACATCACGCGCGTCGCGCCACTATTACCAGTTCAGCGCTCTCAGAAACATCGAAAACGAGTTACGTATAGAGCGTGTCTTGTACAATCTCTCGGGCTGAAACGGGTTATCAGACAGTCTCCTCCTTATCGCCTATCAGCGACACGCTACGCCGTTTTACGATGCTTGCGACGTGACGCCGCGCGTCCGAGGGTTGCTCAAATTCGAAAGCTACGTTCATTCTGAAGGGATTCCTATATGGAAAAAATGATTTTGCAGAAATCTAAAGTTTTAGCTATATATAGATACAGATTTGAAAATAATTTTGTTTGGACCATCAAAATAATTATGTAGAAAACTCAAGCTAATGAACTGTTGCAAAAAGTTTTGATATTCTAGCAATAGCTTTACTGTTAGATATTAAAGGAGCAACAGTTCTGGAAATTTCCTGATTCATTCCATTTTGTTCGAATTGTTTTATCATATTCTTTGAATATATTATTTGAATAAAAATTGTTAGTGAGACAAATGCTTCTAGCAATAATAAAATAAGTTACACAAAAAGGACGATTTTGCAAAACTATTTAAAAATGTAGTTAGATCTAAAAATTTAGTATCTAAAAATTTAAAAAGCAAATAAATTTAGCTCGTCAAAATAATTATGTAGGTTGCTAAATGTTAAAACTTTTTGCAGCATTGTCATCAACGTTTAAGCACACTTTGATAATTCAACAAAATTATTTTCAGATCTATATCTAGCTAAATTTTTGGATACTTTAACAAAACCGTTCTTTTTGTATGTGTGTGTGTGTACATACGTAAATTTTTTAAAATTTAATCTATTCTGATTCTAGTGTCTAGAAAAGAACATTTTGCGGTATAAAATTTCCGCACGAAAGTTCCTGAAATCTTATGTGTCTGAGAAATTCAAAGAATTCTATAAATCCATAGAAATATTAGAAATTTTATCTATTTTATTGTGTGTAGTAGCTTACTATCTTTTTTCTCGTTGTTTTACAACTTACAAACGACTTAATTAATAATTATGTAATGTAACACACATCGTTCGATACAATGGATACTATCTGCCTACAATGAAATGTAGTATAATTCATTCACGCGACGAGGCGATTGCGCGATTTCTGAAAGCACGCTTAGTGCACATTCGACACGCATACTTAATGTTAAATTTTACATAATCAGAAAGGGTACATAAAATATATGCGCACACATTGTGATCAAGGGGATCACGGTGCGTTTTGTTTCATTTAGTTATGCACAGTGATCGAATTCGAGGGAGGCATATTTGAAATCTATGTGTGCCTTCCAACAAGCGACACAGTGCAATACAATGATCATGTCATTTTTGTTTAACATTGTCATCACGTTTAAGCGTACTTTGATAATTCAACAAAATTATTTTCAGATCTGTATCTAGTTAAATTTTTGGATACTTTAACAAAACCGTTCTTTTTGTGTGTGTACATATGTAAATTTTTTTAAATTTAATCTATTTTTGTAGTTATTCTAGTGGCAAACAACAAGGATATAATGATCCATTGTGTCACATCGTGTCACTTATATCACTTATTGAAAGGCACACTATAATAAACGAGGACATGCGTGGCAATGTCTACATACATTCGTGCGTGTCGCAGAATGAGAAACCTGAAACGGTAAAACTTAAACTTGACACTTGACATTGATTGTGAGCTTTTTAATTGAATCATAATAATGAAAGAAAAGATGATAGCAAATGAGAGGGAATTGTCTTGAATCATTACGTTAAAACTAGTTTTCAAACAATCTGTAATTCATATTAAAAGTCTAGATAAAATTTTATTTATTTGTTGTAATTGAATTTCTATAGTATAATTTTAAGCTATCATTTGAAAAATTAGAGAATACGTACATATATATAAGGTGTTTTAAAATTCGCGATTAAAATATTACAACAAAAATATTTTTCAAAAAATTAAATGAAAAGATCATTTGTAAATTTTTATTTTAAACAATAGTTTCTGAGATATAAGAGAGGTATAACATATTTTAATATGCCCAATTATAAACTACGTTTAGATGATCACTTGTACTCTCTAAATCTCTTAGAGTGAAATCTCATTCTAAAGGAGTGAAAATACTGCTATTGAAAAAGAGTGAAAATAATTGCATTCTTGAATAAGAGTGGTAGATTTTTACTTTTTTTTTTGGAATAAGATTTCACTCTTTTGGAATGAGATTCACTCATTTGGAGAGAATCTCACTCCAAAAGAGTAAAACCTGTCACTTTTTTTATTTTTTATTTTTTTCTATTAAAAAAATGTTATAATAACAATAAGAGTTATCGCTATTCAGTTACATAATTACATTTATATTTCCTTTATAATTTTACTCGTGTAATAATACACATAAGATACTTTATATTTAAAAAATAAAGAAACAGTTAAGAAGAAAAATATTTTGGGTATTCCAATGAATTACGTTCAAACAACATTTTTTTTCCTATCTATGATAGAAATTTATTGAAAACAATCATTGTTCTTTCCATTACGAAACACGCAGAAATGAATTAATTGATCTAGTTAAAATTCAGTAACGTTCGCGTAATCAGTGAGCGATATCAGCGACACGTAAAATAAGCAGATGAAGTGTAATTTGGATTTTTGGTGACCTCTTTTAGAGTCACTCACATTGATTGATTTATAACATTTCTCGCATACAACGTTCTGCGAAAAATAATCTTTTACAAATATGTATTTTTCTTCGTTTTCCTGATTTTTATATTTGTCCACGAAACGGTGTGATTTACAATCACTTATTTTCATATAATTCCCGAGGTATATACATAAGAGATAATATAAACGGTTGCTGAAATTTAAGACAATCAGATATAAATAAACAATAATTTACTGCCGAGGTGACGATTCCGACGTGCTGAATTTTCGGTATCGAAACTTTCTACAATTGTTACATCATACCGGACGCCGTCGCGACAAGACGCGCAAATGATATTAGCCGTCGGCGTTCCAGTGTGTATTCAAAAACGCACTTGTACTATTTAAGGTATAATTATGACTGAATAGGAGATATAATTATCAATCGCAAACTTGCAGCAAAGCTTCAGTTTATCACTAATCAAGTTTCACACCTCATTTATTTAAAGATTGTACGTTTGTTTGCATAAGAAAGTAAATAAAAGAAGATTTATTTCTTAATCGCTTCAATTTAATGTTTTCACTTAGTGCTAATTTAGTTTGTTCATGTTAATCAAACATATATACTCCGAAAGAGAAGTTGTAATTCTTTGATAAAAAATTCGTAACATGGAAAGAATATTTTTAATAATGTATCTAAAAATTTAGATACAGATCTGAAAATAATTTTTTTGGATTATTAACACAATTATATAAAAAATTCAAGTTTGATGAGTAATATTGCAACAAGTTTTGACATTTTGCTCTCATCATTTAATCGTTTCCTATATTCTTTTGATGATTCAAAAAAATTATTTTCTGTATCTGACTAAATTTTTAACTTCACCTAATTTTTAAATACTTTATTGCAAAAAAATGTATTACATTTTAATAAATATTTATTTGAAGAATAAATATTTATTAAATGTAAACATACATTTATTTGGTATAAAAATCATTAATTTGATATTTAAATATCATCTTTTTTATTGAATAAATATTTATTTATTATAAATAAAATGTTATTATAAATAAAATATTATAAATAAATGTTTAGTATTTTTCAAATAAATATTAAAATTTAATCAATTTTTCTCAATGTTCAGCAAAATCGTGAGTAGTTCACTCTTTTTTTGATCAGCTAAAACATTGGAAGTAAAAAAATCCGAAAAAAAATCAAGAAATTTCACTTTGATATCGCGAAATTGTTGCTAACGCATATCGGATACTTTAGCCACGAAGAAGCGTCGGGGAACATTCACGAGAGAGAAGAGAGAGGCCTAGTGAGCACGCGAAAAGATATCCCACCAATATCTGTATCGACGGCACCGACGGCAGAGCATGAGCCTCGATTCCTCCACTTTGAAACGGGCCAATCTCGCATCCTGTCGTTATCGCTAAAACGACTGCGAACCCGTGGGGCACACCCGGTATAACGAAGTCGCGACAGTTGCGGACCCTCCGTTCAAGTCACATCGCGCGCGGCTCTTTAGTACACGCGTACGCACGCACATATGTACACGCGTGCGCGTGGCGTGTCTCGCCTACGGGGTCTCCTTTTCCTCTCGACAAGCTGGAATTGTTGAATTCACATTGGTGACAGTGCGACTTCGGCGGGACCAGAGGTAACGTGACGATTTTTAAGCCGTGCGCCGAGTCGTATTACAAAAACGAGACAAAAGCCAAAAAGTGCGTTTGAGTGCTTTTGGATGGGAAACGCATGATCGGACACGAGTCACAGCACTTGGTGACTAAAGCATTTTTCTGCTGTGGAAGCGTTATGAGTGGCTCGTGTCCAATTTTGATACCTGTTCTTTTTGAATTAAACGTGAAAAAAGATGATGGATCTGGATGGACCACGTGGTCTATCTATGCAAGCGGTTCCCGCGCTCATCAGGATGCGCAAGCGCACGTGGTGAATGCGCCTCCGCGCGTAAACGCGCGAGTTTCTTTTTCCGCTGGTGAACTTCGACCGCGGAAAATAACGAATTGATAACGAAAAAAGCGTCCGAGTGCTATTAATTATGCGACATACTCGCCGATTACGTCGACAGGCGCAAACGTTTCTGTATAACCGTTTAAAACACTAATTAAATTCAGCAGCGATCGGTTATCATTGGAAAATAGGTACATGATCTAATTAGTGACGCGAAACATCTATTTGCAAATACCCTATTTGGTATCTATTGCTATATTTGGATAACTTTTATGGAGCAAGGAAATACACTGAATAAAGCATTTTTTGTCATCGGTGCTAAGAACGAGTGGTGGGAAAAGTCAATGTCGTCATCGGAAAGGTCATGCTTCGACATCTAAGATCTTTAGGCAGAACCTTTTAAATTTCATTAATATTTTAGATTGCTTTTTCCGCGCTTCTATGACTATTAGATAAAAAGTTAAAAGGAATTAAGAATTGATATTTGCGAATTTTAGAATATTTCTAGGTACGACACGTGGTATTTTATATGGCGATAAAAAGATATCATTTTTCTCAAACGCTTTCCACTCCTTTCTGTAGGAAATTTTATTTAATACGCTTTATTAATCATTTTTAATTGGTCCAGAGATTTAATGAAAAAAACAAAATAAAACAAATAAAACACCTTTTCGTTGATATGATAAATGGCTTGTAAGTTTCCGAATACTAAATCAATGACGTATCAAGAGTGGTTAATGATATCACGAGAAGTAATTATTACATTGCATATCTAGTGACAAAGTTTATCAGTATAGTTATCAATTAATATATAATATATCTTTGCTACTGTATATTGTGAAAGTGTGATCTGCTCTCTATAGTTATTTTTAGAGCCAAAGTATTTTTATACCAACGCATGGCGGTGCAACGGCTTGAGGATCTCGAGAATCTGATGCAGAGTTTGCATTGCAGCAAATTAAATACAATGCAATGAGATAAATTATAAGTCGAAATCTTCTCTGTCCTATCATTTAAAAAAAAAAATTTTTTTTTTTAAATAATCAATATAGTTTCTATGTCGTTTTCTAAAATGTAACTATATTTATCTTAACTTTTATATATTATATTCTATTAAATATAACAATCTTTAGGAATGTGTTAAAAATAACAAAATCTCACATATGGAATCATTTGATTATACGAATGATTTACCGTGAAAACCGAATGGGTGACCGTGAAAAAGTAATGGTTTCTAGCGGAAATTTTTTTTGTAAGACGCAGATGTCCAATAGAAGGTTTCATGAATTTGAAATGCGTCCTCGTGTGCAGGTGTTTTTAATACTGTAGACTGTAGAGTTTGATCGGAATGTCGAAACGCAAGATTGTCGCTAAGGAATTAAGAAGATTATAGATATCTTTAATATAGTGAGGATATATGTCATTTCCTCTCTGTAATAGATGCAAATTTTTTTTATTTCTTTTTTATACGTCGGGTCTCGATACGCGAGGAATTTGAAAATTAATTACATTTGGAGATCTTTTATTTAATTGATGTTTCTTTGGCATGCACCTAATAATTCTGTTGCACCACATGTCATTTTATTCTGCATAACATAAAAAGATACTTAAAAAGATACGATGATTGAAAACAAAAATAAAAGGCTAAATTTAGAGACGAACGAAAAGGATCCAAACATGGCTAACGTTTGTCAATATTAGTAAATATTACACATAAAAACACACACGCACGCACGCACGCACGCACGCACGCACGCACGCACGCACACACACACACACACTGAAAGAAAAGATTGGCTGGATATAGCATAGCATTTTTAATTGATTGCAGCAGCCAATTTTTGATTGCGTTAGCCTATACTAACTTTACAGATAGGCTAAAGCAATCAAAAATTGGCTGCTACAATAAAAAATTGATTGTTGCAGACAATTAAAAATGCTAAAGCCATATTTTATCATTTAATTTGCTGCAACAGCCAATCTTTTTTTTAGTATTTTGATGAAAAATAAAGCCAGCTTCGATTTATTTGAATATTTAAAATTTGAATATTTAAAAAATTATATATATATATATATATATATATATATATATATATATACTCATATATTATATATATGAATATAATCATATATACAATTCATTTATACGTTTGCAATATTTCAAAATGCATTTTCACATTGAAATTTTTTTTTAAAAGTACTCTTTTCTTTATATATACATATATAAAATTATTTATAGATATTGTACACAATCATTGAATAAACAATAATATATTTTTTTGACGTAATCGCACAAGAATTTCTCATTCTTTAATAATAAAGTATCTCATATTTAATATTAAATTATTAATTTATTTAAAAATGAAAAAAGATTAGAGCCAATGGAACGAGCAACAATAAAATGTCACAGTAATGTGTATTTTTTATTTAAATTGTAACTAAAATAAAGCGTTTTGACTTAGCTGATCATGAATCTGTCTCGAACGCTAATATATAACATAATATTTATTAGATCATACATGTTGCAATTTTAATAATACATTTTAATATTGTGATCTCATTGTTGCTCGTTCTATTAGCCTTCATCCTTTTTATTTTTAATATAAGTCACTATATAATTATTATTTATTTATTTAATGTCGATATTAGTATATTGATGTATCAGTTGTGCTCAAAAAGAATGAGTTTGAAATTATCTACATTGATAGATTATTTGAAACTAGTAGCAAATTCGATTGAACGCACTCAGTGCGTATTGGTGTATGTATTGGGTTGTCCAGAAAGTTCGTGTCGACTAATCTATATAATTTAATAAATGTATACTAAAATTTAAATCTTCTGCGTTTCAATTTTCCTTCAAAATCGGCACGAACTTTCCGGACAATACATTAAAGCGTACACAAATTGATATAAATATAGTTTAATATAAATATAGAAATCGATTAAATTGTAAAATTTTCAATATTGTGATATTAGATAAAATATGTATTTTATGATTCAAAATATTGCATTTCATTTTTATTCGGATTAAATCAACGGCTTTAATGTGCACCAATGTGCATTAGTGCGTCCAACTGTGTGAATTTATTATAAATCTCAAATTTCGTTAAAGAGTGTGCAGCATTTACGAGCTGGATTGAAAAAAGCAGACAGATTGCAGCAATACTTTTTACTCCACCGCGTCACCATAGTTGCATCATAAAGTTTCCGTCTAATCTGCGTTCGGAAAAATCTTTTAATTCGTCATCAGCGGGAAACAAAGATCAGAAAGGACACATTGAAGAGTGACGCGGACGTGAGAAACAGAAACGTGGTTTATTGGCCTGTTCATGACTATTTCTGTAGCGCTTTAATCCGGCTTTCCGACGTGCATTATCACGAAACACGAATATATTGCCAGCAGATAAATGTAGATTAAAAACGTAAAATAAGTTTTCGTAAACTTTGACCTTTAACTATATGGTTCGATATTTTTTTTCATCGATAGTAAGATGAAAAATATAATGTCAAATGAGTTCAGAATATCTTAACGAGCTATAATCCTACCCTTAAGAAAAATGAAAGTAATGTTTTGCTTATTTTTTTACACTAAAACATTAAATTGTAAATACAGATATATAACAGCGTTATCATCGAAATTTTATCATTTTTGCTCTCTTTTTTTTATCTACGCTCCACCGTATTTATTTCTTACGTCTCATTCACGACGCGAAATGAATCAATGGAATTCTGATCAATAAATTCGGAATAATTTTCGACGGTACGATGAGACACTAACAGAATTTAAAGACTTAATGAATATGAAATAGATAAAAATCGCGGCACTTCCGAGTTATTATTAACATATCTATTTAGGAAGCGACTGAAATCTTTTGCAAACGAGTAAAATAATCAATATACAACCTTCGTTATTTTTTTACGTTTTTTTATTTTAATATGAAATTATCATTTCATACAATTAACATTTTTGCAATGCATCCTGTGTCGAAATTTGTCCGGTTACGAAATTTGAAATTCTTCCAAAAATTTTAGAGAAAAATTTTGCAATAGAAATTTTTCTCTCTCTCGTAAAGTTGAGATATAATCATGGAATTTATCGTGAATAATCTACTGCCCACCCGCAAAGAGTTTATCTCGATATTGCCTAGATTTTTGTAACAATATTTGCGAAATTCCGAAGAACGATTAGAATGCTGCTCTCGCGATAATTATGTTATTGCAAATATGCGACAGCGTCGACATATAAATATCAATGTTTATCGATTGCGATTGAGCGAACGGAAATCGGATTTTTGCTATCTTTACATATCGTCACATTTACACGCGGAAAAATTGAGCGAGTGAAGGTGCAGAATAACAATGATGCGGAAAGAGTCAGACCGTGGCAGAAATACCTTTTATCATTGTGAAGTCGTTTGTTATACCTGGAGGGGACACAATTCCTAGTGTGTATTATGCAATCCATTAAAAAACATATTTTACATATGATAACTCTCGTGAATGCCGAGCAATTTAAACATATCGCGGAAAATAAACATATCTAGGAAACAATTCACTTTGTTTTTA
>Ga0157364_1002273_pt1 | contig 17688 bp, 16 predicted proteins | sample AttsexASBM2_FD_111476 | JGI IMG/M metagenome (GOLD analysis project Ga0157364, IMG submission 111476) | Fungus gardens microbial communities from leaf cutter ant in Ribeirão Preto, State of São Paulo, Brazil - Atta sexdens ASBM2 | ecosystem: Host-associated > Fungi > Mycelium > Unclassified ... | reverse complement strand
GCATTTTAGAAGGTCAAATGTTAACGCTTTAAAACCACAAAAAGGCAGGAAGATATATAAAATTTAAATTGTTATTTCGATTGTATCAAATCTAAAGCTCAGAACTTTTTTGTACACCTAATATATACTATTTTTATTTAAAAAATTTCTCATAACATTGTTATTATAACAAAATAATTATAATTAATTCTCTAAAATAAATATTAATATTAATTTTAAATAAATAATTCTGTATCTTCCTAATTTAAATTTAATTCAGGACGTAATTCAAATACTTATTTATTTCTCTACAAATCATTTATATTCTTTGAAATGTGAAAAAATATTGGAAACTTAATTATAAATACTGAATTTATTATTAAAAATATTTTATCATTAATATTTTATCATAAATGTAAATATAATTACGTAATAAAATTAAATAATTTTTATTATTTAATTTATAAATAAAAATATTTTAATATTAAAATAGAAATTATTATAGTAATTTAGTAATTTAGGTAATGCTAACATTGTACATAATATTAAACAAATAAAATGTAACTACTTTAAAATAATTATAAAAAAAAAACAAATAAGAATGAAATAGAAATTGTTTCTGATAAAGACAATAGCGCTTCGACTGCCACAAGTACATATTTGTGCTTTTACTTGTTTCTTCTATTTTATATTATACATTTATATTATAAATGGTAGTCTTTAGTCTTTTAGTGTCGTACAAGTTGGCTGTTGGCTAGCTTCACTGATTCAGCGCTAAATTAAGCTAATTTCAATGAGTCGATATAATCTTAAGTTTTATTAGTGAAGTTAGCCAACTTCGTGGAAAGAAATGTTGTAGGCATGGTGATTTCTTCACCACGCCAACAGTCAACTTGTACGACTAAACATTATTGATCTTCTTAAGACAAAATTCTTTATTATTTATTTCTTCCCATTAGTCGAACTAATAAATAATTTCGTTCACATACATACACATGGCTATAATATTAAAGATTATGCAAATGGAGGACTTATCTATACTTACTCTGTGTGACGTTATTTCTAACTAATAAAATATATTATTCCGCTTCGCAAATAACTATATCGACCACGATATAACCCTCGCCAATATTTATCAATAATCCAAGGAGAAAAACGATCCATAAGATTATTAGGGGTTGCGAGTAAAATATTATAGTACGAACACTCATTCTAGATGAACTCTCTGCACTTTATTTCCGACATCTTGTCCACACCATTGCTTGAGAGATCTCCCGCCCTTTACAAAGCCCGTATGGGCTGAGCGGAGACAAGGCAGCCAACCACACTGTTGATTATATTATTACTCGTGATTCTTATAACTAACGCCATCATCAGCTTAGCGCCGAACTAGCCAACTAGAGCATATTTTAGTCGCTTTCTTTCACATGTATAGAATTAAGCAATGAAGCACCAAGAGATGGGAAAATAATAGACAAACTCGTCACGCGGCCAAGCCGCCAACATTGGGCGCATTCAGCGGACTCAACAGTTGAGCGCTCACTTATTGGTGTATTCTTTTAGCTCCAATCAAAATTTTATATCTAGAAGAATACATCAATAGTGCAGTGAGCAATCACTATGCAAAGTGTGCTTTTGGATGTATTTAATATTTCATATGTCATATAACAAAGTTTGGCTATGTACAGCTTGGACGACAATAATATGCGCATCCTGATAGACATGAAGCTGAAACGGAGAACTTACAATGGTTCCCTTTGAAATGAGAACATTTGGAGATGTCAGTGCGCGAATTGATAAGCGAGATAAAGATGTTTGACCATCAGCTGTCGAAAATGGAATTACGTCGGCGGTTCGACAAAAGAAGTTGACATTATGACGAGTCTTTCACTGATTACTATTATGATAAAGTGATACTGGCCGGTAATAACCGGTCGATGAAGTACCGGTCGATGAAGAGTTAGTAGACTTTATTATCGACGAGATTCCAGAAATGCACTTACGCAATCAGGCGCGAATGCATCGGTTCGGTGGAAAAGAGGAACTCCTAAGAGCTTTCGAGCAGATCGCGCTGCGATCGGAAAACAAACAAATATCGTCCTGCACGAGGAAACATAGCAAGAAAAAAATAAACAGCCAAATCGAACAATCAAGTATTACAACTGCAACAAGATAGAACATCTTGCGAAGAATTGTGACCTAAGAGGCAATGGGGCTCGTGTTTTGAGTATGGATTCATAGAACATCGGACTCTAAATTGTAATCAGAAGAAGACGGCGACATCGTCGGAGGCGAGCTTTAAAGAGAGTGACATTCAGATCTCGAACGAGGCAGTAAAAAATGAGGTCGGTAACGAGTACATAAAAAACGCGAAGATTCAGATAAGTGTAAACGTACTAGATTTTAGATTTAACGCGAATTCGCAATTAAACATTGCATGTCCGATCAGTCTCGTTAAGGTTTCATTCCGAGTTCGATTTCACGATCTAATGACGCGCAATACGAAGAAATAAATGGCTTCGCGTTAAAGATACAGGATGATTACATGCGATTACAGAAAAAATTAAGTTAGAAGATGTTTAGAAGATGTTTAGAAGACGACGATTAGTACGGTATCCGTGTTGTGTCTGATCATACAATGAAATGTGATATAATATTAGGTAGAGATATATTAAAGGAATTAGGCTTTACGATAGCTAAATGATCAGACGAGAAAGATGAAAATTCTGCGGACGAAATATTAAATATTGAAGTGAGCGAAGCGACGGAAATTGATACGTTAAATGTGAATTTACCTCATGCGATCAAAAATAAATTAATGGAGAAGATTCAAGCAAATTATTTAAAGGTCGAAAACCTGTTAAAATCAAAGATAAAGGCGGAATTAAAATTGAAACACGTAAAAGAGAAACAACCGTTTCATTACGCCGTTTTTAGTAGACTGTCGATTGATGAGAAAGTTAAGATACGGGCTCTTTTAAATGATCTAATCGCATGTGATATTATTCGTCCTAGTTCTTCTGAGTATGCTTCACGAACTATCCGGAAAAGAGATAGAAGTATAAGAATGTGTGTAGATTATCGCATTCTAAACAAAGTCACTACGCGAAACAATTATCCATTAATAGAATACCAATAATACCAATAATAGAAATTGATGCGTTATAAGGGAAGCGTTATTTTACGTCAGACTTTTTTACGTTAGACTTAAAAAATGGATTCCATCACATACATATAGATAAGGACAGCATAAAGTATACGGCTTTTATTACACCTTTTGACCAATATGAATATATGAATATATGAATATATGAAGATGCCTTTGGAACTCAAAAATGGCGCCAGGGCGCCAATGCTTTTTCAATGAGGTTCTATATGACTTAATTAGAAATGATGATGTTGTAGTATACATGGATGATTTTCTTGTCGCGACAAAGATTTTGGAAAACCACTTGGAGGTGCTTAATCGTTTTCAAATTACTAATAGAAAATAAACTCGAGTTGCGATTAAGTAAATGCCACTTCTTATACGAGAAGAGAATTCTTAGGATCAGTGATCTCAGCGGAAGGCGTACGGCAGAACGACTCGGGGATAGCCGCGATTAAAGAATTTCCGACTCCTAAGTGTACCCGAGACTTTCCTCGGCTCGTACTTCAGAAAATTCATAAAAGATTTTTCGCTGATTGCCGAGCTCTTATATGATTTGATGAAAAAAGGGAGAGTATTCGAGTTTGATCCAAAATAAAGAGACATTTGAACTTTTAAAAGGAAAATTGATGTGAACATAATTCTATATATACAGTCCGACTGATGAAACGGAGCTGCACTGCGACGCAAGCTTGAAAGATTTTGGAGCAGTGCTACAACGCAAGTTGAATAAGAAATTTCATCCGATCTTCTTTAAGAAAACAACTGAAATCGACTCACGTTATCATAATTATGAATTTGAAATACAATAATATACGCTTTGAGAAAATTTTGGATATATTTACAGAGTATTCCTTTTAAAATAATTACTGCAACGCGTTAGTTATGACTTTGAATAAATCCACCCAAAAATCACACGTTGAGCTCTAGAATTATAAAATTTCGAATATTCAACATGGCATAGACCAGGAAAGAGGATGCAACACGTAGATACGTTAAGCAGGACAAATAGTATTCTGGTAATCAAAGCCAACACATTCGAATTTGAATTGTCTGCCTGTCAAATACAAGATCCAATTATTAAAGAGGGCACACTTAGAGAAAGAGCAGGATAATTTATACAAAATGTGGAATGATCTTGTATATCGGAAATGGAGTAATCATATTTTATTTTTTGTTCCGCGCGCGAGCAGGATTTGCTTCATAAGTATCACAACGATTTTGAACATATATCGGAGTAGATAAAACTGTAGCGTTATTGCAAGAAATTGATTTCCGCGTGTAAAAATCAAAATCCACGAATATATTTGAAATTGTACGAAGTGCATTGCCTTTTCGAAACCGTCAGGAAGGACCGAGGGATTTATGCACAGTATATCCAAGGGAAAAGTATCTTTCAAAACTCTATATATAGACCATTTCAGCCCTGTGGATAGAATGTATGCGTCAAAAAAATATATACTTTTAATTGTTGATGCGTTTATCAAATTTGTAAAATTATACGCAATAAAGAAAATAACATTTCTAGTGAGACGATTCGATGTCTCAAAGATTATTTTAACGCTTATAATAGATCAAAGACTTCGATATCGGACCAGGTTATCTCGAAAGAGTTCGAAGTTATGAAAGAATTATGAAAGAGTGAAAGTAACGACGCCGCTCCAGGACGGACAAATTAAAAATCGCGAACGGACTATGTTGAACGATATAACCGAAGTCTATTCTAGCGCCGGCATTAGGAAAACTCTACAATGGTAAGGATTGGTATAAATTAAGGGAAATTAAGTTCGCTATAAATAACACTATAAGTCGAGCGACAGGTGAAACACCTAGCCGACTGTTGTTTGGCAGCTGATTGTTGTGGGCAAGTGTTTGATGCGTTAAGGGAATACGTGGACGAACATAACGAATCCGAGGAAAGAAACTCAGCACGAATGCGAGAAAATGCGGCCGAAAAGATTAAAAAGACGCGCGAATATAAGCGGTATGTAAGAAACAAAAAGCGGCGCAAAAATACTGTAAAGATGATCTAATTGGAGTGCAAAATTTCGAGGCTGCGGGCAGTAAATTAGCTTATCGGAACCTATGTACTGTTATTCGTAAGTTAAGGAACGACTGATTGTGGCTGATATTGAAGAGTGCCAAGTCTCAGCGGCCTTATCAAGGCACGTGGGACTAATATGAAACCGTAGCGAGATAGGTCAACAGAAGAAGTATCACCGGAAAGCGACTCCGAAAGCGAAGATAAATTGTTGCAACAACGTGTAGAACAAAGTGGCCGGGACGACTTTTTGTCAAAATGACCGAAATTATAGAAGTCTAATAAAATAGACGCGAAACTTTCTTCTTTATTGGTTCAAATTTCGCGGAATTAGACTAGATCGTTATGGCGCGGTGACCTGGAGCGTGCGAGCTGATTGGTACGCGTGATCACAGGGCAGGCCTGAGAAGGCCCGAGAGAAGCAAAAGGATCGAAAGATCCTTCGAAAAGGAGAGATGAAGAACAACCTCGGAGGAAGAAAGTTTTGCGTCTCGCTAAAATAAAAAAGTGTTCCGTTTTAGACTGGGTTTTTACTTGTCTACGACGTTCATTTTCAGCGTCAAAATAGATCATGTGATTAAAATTAATGAATATCAAGCGTCAATTTTAATCACGTGACCTGTTTTGATGCTCAAAATAAACGTTGTAGCATCAAATGAAAATCAGCTTTACATAACGAGTGCCTCCTTTTTAAGTCCCCAATTCTTTTCCTATAGTACAATTTATTTCAAGTTTGCACTGTATCATTTTTACGGCTTTAAAGTCATTGAGTTGAAGCAGTTGTATATAAACTTTGGTGGAATTTACTGTTTGTTGTGGAATGTCGCATTCTTCGATTACGATAAGGATGTTAAATTTGCAGATGCGGAACCACAGTCGTAGCCTATTATTCCATAAGTTTCTCAAGTCCACATCATTAGTACAAACATAGCAGTTATTCCTTTGATGCAACGATCCATAATCTGAAAAGTCGATTTGACCTGTTTAATTGCTTGTTTAATTATTGCGAGCTGGGTTAATGTGAGAAATTCACAAGCGGTTGGAACAATGCGACTATTTTTCTTTATTCTTATTTTAATATTGTTTCTGTTTAATATTTCTAGGATTTCGTATGGGCCTGTATATTGATCTCCAAATTTACTGGGTTTTGATCCTTTCAATGAAAATACCTCCAGGCTTAAAGGTCTGTTTAAAGGATTAATTTTCTTGTCATAGTTTCTTTAATTTTTCTTTAGCTTCAATGACATTCTCATGAGCATTTATCTATATGGAATGGAGTTGCGTGAGATTTATTAGATAATCATTGCAATTAGATAATTTGTCATTCGACCATTAAATTGTTAAAGATTCTTTTGAAAATATTCGAGCTATTTTTCCGAATTTCAATTCGTATGGAGTATGTTTTGTTGCCTCATGTATGTTAGTATTGTAATTGAACATTGCAAGGCTGATTCATTTATTCCACTGTTTTTGCGAATTTGCATACTGTTTTTCAAACATTCGCCCAAAGCATGGTGCGATCTTTCTAATGATCCATTCGATTGTGGATGAAAAGCGGTTGTACGGAATTCTAAAAATTTTTGCAGCCTTTTTCATTAAGTCGCCGATGAAATTTCTTCCTTGATTGGTTAATATGATCTTTGGTGCTCCTAATACGCAAATGAATCTGTCTACAAAAGCTTCTGCTATTGTTTCGAAAATTTGATCCGGCAGTGAAATTCCCATGCAAAATTTTGTTAATTGATCTTGCAAGGTTAAAATATATTCATTACCTCTTTCTGTTTTTGACAGAGTTTTCTATGATATCCATTGTTACCTTGTCAAAAGAAGCTGGCATGTCGATGATTATCATTGATTGTTTAGTTATGATTCTTACTAATTTTTTCAATTGACATTGCAAACATTGAATATATTGTTGAATATCGGATTTTAGATTTTCCCAATAACAACTATGTTTTATTCTGTAATACGTCTTGTAATGCCTCGATGTCCTTCAGGGGAGAGCAATGCATTTCACTGATTATAATAGACCGAAGATCTTTAATTGGATGTTTGATAATCCATTACATATTGTATTATTAATTTAGTTGTTGAATTGATGAAAGCTAATTGTAATAAAGATTTGATATCATTCCATGGTACGTTATTAACAAAATTCGTTTTTGCGATACTAATGGTTTTTAATTTTAATTTTTCAACAATAGTCGTAAATCTTTTTTACCACTGTAGAAAAAATGTCATCGTCAGATTCACATTGCCCTTCGCTAATAGGCAAAAAAACATGATAAAGCTTTTTATATTTTATAGCTTTGGCTTCGCCTATGTCAGGTCTCTTAGACAAGAGATCTTGTTTCTTTCGAATAGTTTCCGAGAGCCTGAATCTAATGGTCTTCCATCAGTGTCAACAAAATAAGTAATATTATTCCTGCATAGAAATAATAAATCGCGATTATTTATGTATCTTACTTTTATTTTTGAATCTTGATTTTTGTTATTTTTATCTGATTCTTCGTCTTCGTCATCAGTACTTGCATCTTCTTCGATATTTCTTTCCTTGTCGGGTAGATCGTTTCTATTTTTTACTTCTTCGATTTCATCTTCATTTTCTTGCGATAATATTTCTTGACGAACATTCTTATTTTTTGTTTGCATTCTATTGTAATTGTAAGGTGTATTGTAAGATGGCTCATGGATTAGTGCTTCTTCGGTGATGTGTAACCTTAGGTGGCTCACACAGTTCTTCGTGTGTAAATGGTATTGAGTCTGTATTTTCGTCAGACAGATTATTGTCGGGCATTTGATTTTTATCTTTCTCGTCGTCGGAAAGATATAAAAGATCAAAATTTTCGTCCTCTTCTTCATCGGTTTCTTCTAAGATTCTAGAAACCATTTCTAATTCTTCCAGAACGTCAAGATTCCAGGATCTATTAGAATCAATTATTGCAATTTATTTCTTCGAGATTAAAGGATTTCTTGAACGTCAGCATTTACGTTTTACCTGTTTTATATGACATCATAGTCGTTCGCTTCAAGCTTCAGTCTCCAGCGGAGTATTCTCATATTTATGCGTTCTTAAACCAGAGTAATGGTTTATGCTCTGTGGATTTTCGTCCTTATATATAGATATAGTCGGAAATGTTTAACACAATATACTATTGCTAATGCTTTTTTCATATGTATTATATTTTACTTCGTTGTCAGTTAATGTTTGCGAGGCGTATGCTATTGGATGGTCTTTATTTATTTCTCTTTGTAATAAGATGCCTCCCACGATTACTTCAGAAATATCTGTTATTAAAATGAAAAGTTTTGAAAAATCAGGATTCTAAAACAGACTTTTCACATAACATCTTTGTTTTAATGATTCTTCTTGAACGGATGTCCATTCGAAATGTATCATTCTTTAATAAGTTCATTAGTAGTTTCGTTAATTTCGAAAAGCTAAATCTACGATAATCCTGTCAATTCCAGAAATTGTTTAATATTTTTCGGAGTCTTAGATCTCGGAAAATGCCTTACGGCGCCTAATCTTTTTGGATCCGGTCTAATCCATCCTTGCTGATTACGTGCCCTAGGTATGTTACATTTATCTGGCTGTAATTTCAGATTAGCTTTTCGAAGTCGGTCTATTAATAAATTATATTTTCTTATGTGTTCCTCTAATGATGTGGCGTATACGACAATGTCATATATATAAACACATAATTCCTGGCCTTGTAATCCTAATAGTATTAGATCCATTAATCTTTGGAAAGTAGCAGAAACATTTTTTAATACGAAGGGTATGCGTTCAAATTTATAATGCGAAAGGAGTTGTAAAAGCGATTTTATGGCTATCCGTAGGATCCATTTTTATCTGATGGAATCCAGAAGCCAAATCACATACAGAAAAATATTGTGCTCCACCTAATTGATCTAGAATGTCAACAATATTAAGTAATGGATATACGTCTCCAATAGTTTTTTCGTTCAGAGCGCGAAAATCTAATACCATTCTCCATTTTTTGTTTTCTTTCGTCCTCTTTTATCGGGACTATCCATGGGCATAAAGCGATCGAGAAGGATTTACTATGCCTCCTTCGAGCAATTCTTCAACTTGCTTATTTATTTCTTCCTTATGAAGTTGTGGAAATCTATATTGTCGTGTTTATAGGTTGTCCGTTGTAGGTATTTGATGTTACAATATGTTAGTTTCAGTTAGTTTTTTTAGTTTAGTTTTTTTTAAGAATATGAAATCTGTCCTGGCTATTAGATATAAGATTTATTATGTTTTGCTCTTCTTGTTCATTTAAGTGTTCCAAACATAATAATTCCACAATTTCTGTATGTCTATTCTTATTAGGTTCCTCTGACAATATAAAGCATTCGAATAATATATTATCTTTTTCTGTTCTCTCCTTTTGTTTTGATTTATATTTATGAACCTTTCTATTACTTCTTAGGATTGAACTTGCGTCGATGCAGGAATTTTCGAAGACGGTTTACTTTCCTTTTCACAATTATAGAAGAATCTGATGTTTGGATCATATAATTGTATTATTTTCACGAGTTCTTCATTAGTAACATGAAAGATTTGGTCATTATTGGATGTTCTCTGGAAAATTTGATTTCTTCTGGGAATATTAAAAAGTTTTTCCCTTGGATTCTTTTAAAAAGAAGTTTTAAATTAAATCGCATTGCGTAGTGAGGTTACTTCCCTCCTCGCAATCGACAAGAGTAAAATTTACTAGGGAAGTACAGAAACCTCCTTCCTGTAGAAGTCATTAGAATACAATATGAAAAATTACTTCTTTTCTAAAAACCGATAAAATTATTTTTCCGAGAGTGTAGGGTTATTCGTTTATGCTTTAAAATATTATTATGATCAATAATGCTGTTTTTAGGTATAAAAGTCTCTTTAATTATATTCGGTCCTGAGTCTGTCTAGCATAAGAGTTACGATTGGAATTGATAAAGATTTGCTTCGACAATAGGCATGCAACCGTATTTACTGTTATGGATCGTATTTCTAATGCGTTTTTATCTATTGCCCTTTTTAAGATGTCGACGAATGTAAGATCCCGAACCTTTATTGTATACCGCCTTCGAAGTGTCGTCCGAGTTTCCCTGATGAGTAGTCTTTTTCCGGTTATTGCTCGCAATACGTAACTGGCATTCTTCGAGAAGATAACTTGTTTCTTTACAATAGCGACAGAATATTTTTCGAATTACTCTGTTGATTTAATTTTGAACAGTAATCTCTAACAATATGTCCTGGATTATTGCAAATGTGGCAAATAATTTTTGTTTTATTGTCGAAATTGCGTTCAGAGTTTTGCCTTTGCCAGCAATTAACAGCGAGGTGGCCAGATTTGTCACACCATTGGCAAACAACAGAATTTTTATTTCATGAGAAATTAATATTATTATTTCGGCACATTTTGAGCATAACTGGCAGGAAATTACATTGAATTGCAGTACGTTCACGAATCGTGCGGGACGGGGATCGACACTTATCGGCATGATCATGTTCGCGTTTTTTTACAAATTTGATAAACTAAAATTTCGGTTCTTAAGTCATATTTTAATTTTCGACATTCGGTGGCGATATACCCTTCTTTATAACATATCTGCTCATATAACATACTTGCTCTCGAATTACTTGTGAAATCTTTTAAAGGGCTCGGTTCCGGCCGTATGTCTGTCCTTGTCGTAAATCAGTTATCTGTTCCAGTTCTCTTTCTATTCTTAGAGCGTCGGCTACCATGTCCTATACACGTAAATTTCTTTGTTCGATCTCCGATTTCAATCCTCGAATGAAGCATTTACACATATCCTTCTCTAAAAATTTTTTTTTAATATTTTGGCAAAAAAGCCGAATTTTTATGAGCTTCTAATATTTGTTTTCCTAGATTTTCATTCGGTTCGCATAGGTAACCACATTTTCTTCGTTTTTCTGATAAACGCAACCTAATTCTCTTTGTATTTAATACACATTGTAATTAATACACATTTTTCGAGGGACCATAAATTTGTTTTAAGAAATTAATTAATTGGCTTACGGTATCGAAATTGATCTTGTATAGTATAACGCGCTTCACCGACTATTCGAGTTCTTATAATTTTCGTGAATTGCGATTCGGCTTCTGAAGGTAACATAGATTTTACCTCTTCGCATCCTTACATAAAATATGTTATAGGAATATTTTGGCCATCGGTATTGCTTTGACGGCGTATTTTAACATAGCTAACGGGTTGTGAGTCGCCATCGTTGCGTTAAACTTATTTCCGAGAATAATATTACTGAATGCGCGCGCGGCCTGAATGACGACTTCGGATCGTCAGAATCGCTAGGTACAAGGGTCAAAACTATTCAAAATTCCCGATTCAGTGAATAGAAATTCTGTCGTTTCGGATTTGGATCCGGGGAGTTTGATACGAGTAGAAGTTGATAGTGTGTTTTGTATACTTGACTTTATTTTACTCAAATTTTCTATCACGGTCTTGTAGAGATTCTCTATTTCTAATTTTCGTTTGAATTCCTCGTATTCACTCCTGCTTCCCAAGATTGCATTTTCTCATTCCGGACGAACCCCCAATTTTTCAAGTTCTGTTATTACGTCCGCATGCGTGGAGCTAAACGGGGAGTGAATCGAAAAACAGGAACCGAATTATTAGACCGATTTGGTCGTGTCCAAGATCCGGATCGCAAGGGAGGACCGTAAATCGAGAAGCACTTCGCTTCGTCCTGAGGCTCCTAACAAGCCGGAGATCGAATGGAGGACGAAGTGAAAATTCGTGCTCTAAATGGACACACGAGTCGGACGTACTTTAAAATTAAAGGATTGGGTCAGTGTGCCGGGAGAGCACACTTTAACGCCAAATGTGCCGGTATGTCCGTATACCCTGGTCATGGAACTTAATTCAAGTGACCGGGGGGAAGAGGGCGAAGTGCACGGGAGAGCTTACAATGAATACAAGGAGAGGTTTTTTCAAATTAACTAACGAGAATTAAATTTAATAGTAATATAATAAAAAAAAGATATTTAGTAATACATTTTTCTGAAGTATAAAGATACAAGCCTTTGGTTCTTTATTCTGATTATACGCATTTATGTATGTGTGTGCGTGCGTGCGTGCGTGCGTGCGTGCGTGCGTGCGTGTGTTTTATATATATATATATATATATATATAAGTACATGTTGTGTGTTTGCTTTACAGATTTATTTACTTCTACGGAGAAGAATGACATTAACAATTTTGTATGGTAAAAAAGAACACAAACAAATATGCAAAAAGCACAACTATCTAACGTATTGAAAATGAAAAATTAAAACAAACATGTTCTTTAAAACAAAGAAGAGACTCAATAGAAACCAAATTGTCAAACACAGAAGAAACATTATGATACGTATGCATAAAACGAGATAGAACAAGATCAACAACTAGCACATACTAACCAAAAGCATGAAGAAAGTATGAATAATATGAAAAAAAGTCATTTAAATGAAATTCACAAATTAGAATTGCAACACTTAAAACGGATGCAAACTTTAGGAATAGAAATAAAACGCACAACTCAGAGCAATCGAATCAATAAAAAGTAAAGAAAATATTGTTACATTTAGAGTTTGAAATATTGAAAAAAAAAAAAAATATATATATATATGCATATATAAAATACCATTTTAAAGAGTTATTTATCCTAGATAACAATAATGTTAATGTTACTTTTCTTTATGCTGGCGTTAAAATATCATTTAAGAAATTAGCTTGCTACCTGGGACATATTACATGAATAAAGATTATGCGTTCTGCGGGTTTCTTCTGTCCATATCCATTCTTGGAATGCCAACGTTTCGTGAACCTTGCAGTCCACCTCATCAGAGCGAGGAGCAGCCTGATACTAAGCTGTTCCTCCGGGTCGTTCCTTTTTATATTACGCTACTTGTTGGAATGATGATGAAGGGAGGAAGAAGAGAATTATGGGTGAGGAGAGGGAGAAAAGCAGGGGAAATCAGTCAGTTTTCAATAACCGGGAGAATGATTTTCTATATTTTATATATATTGTAGCCACTATCTTTATTTAGATTGTTATTTTTGTATCTCTATGGCTTCTCTATACTTTCTTGAAAAGTATGATGTAATGTTGGCTATTATGGTCGTTTTGTCAAACAGTATTTGATATTCTGTTTCGCTGTTGTGTTCTGATAATGCTGATTGCGAGACATGTTTTAGACATCACATTGGTTCTTTCATCCGTAGGTTGACCATTCTTCCAGTTTCTCCAATGTATACTTGTCCGCAGGAACAAGATATTTTGTATACTCTTGCGGAGTTGAACGGAGGTCTTTGATTTTTAGGATTTCTTAAGATTTGTCCTATCTTTTTGGATGGTTTAAAGATAGTTCAGATATTGTGTTTGCTTAATATCCTGCCAATCCGATCTGTTGCTCCTTTGATATATGGGAGAATGAATAGGATCTTTTCGTCTGATTGTGTGTCAGAGACTGTTGTCTTGTTTGCATGTTTATTGATTATGTCTTTTTTGTCGTGTCCGTTTTTTTGTTGTGTCCGTTTTTTTGTAAGGCTAATTAAGTGATTGAATTCTGTCTATAAATGTTCTTTGTCAGAGAAAGCTCTATGTACAAGTAAATTGATTGCAGACTGTTTTTGTGCTGGGTTGTGCGCCTAGGCATGTAGGTATCTTATCTGTATGTGTTGATTTTTTGTATACTTGATAGTCTAAGGTACCGTCAGGTTTCTTAGAGACAAAAACATTTAGGAAAGGGAGATTTCCGTTTTTCTCTATGTCTATGTGAAGTGGATATTTGAATATTGATTGTTGAGGAAAATAAAGAATTTACAGAGTTCGGTTCTGCCGTGTCTCCATATCACGAATATATCTGCATAACGGAATCAAACTTCTGGTTTTTTGAATGTTTTTTCTGAGAGTCTCTTTCTCAAAATACTCCATGAAGATGTTAGCAATTACAAGAGAAATAGAAGAACCCATTGCCGCTCCTGAAGTTTGTTCATAAAATTGGTTGTTATAGGAAAAGTAAGTGGTTGTTAAGCAGTGCTCTATTAGCGGAATGAAATCGGAGGGGACTTCATGTGAGGCCTTTATTATGTTTAATGTGTCCTTTATTGGGATTTGTGTGAAAAGGAATTCTACATCGAAATATACAAGCAGATCTGTGGGACATATTCGGATTTTTTGGATCTTTTGTATGAAGTTCATTGAATTAGTTATGTGTGATTCGGATTTTTCAATAAAAGGTTGTAGTGTTTGTGCTAGGAAGCGGGATAAGTTATATGTCAGGGAGTGTATGGCGCTGATAATCGGTCTGAGGGGAATGTTTGGTTTGTGTACTTTTAATAGCCCGTATAGTTTTGTTGATTTTAATATTGATTTGGTTTTATTGGGAATATTGCTTTTTTTCCACCAGGATCTTGTTCTGCACGATTACATTAGTTGGATTTTTGTCAAGCTTTTTTTTTGAAGAATATATTATAATACATGAATATTATTGAATATTATTTAATGTTATTTAATGTTAATTTTTCTATAACCTTCTAGATTATTTTATGTTCTATATATTTTACATATATATTTTTTTGAATTTCATTATTGGGAGTACAAATAAGTTTCCGCCGTTTTTTATCAAAAAGCATTTATTGTGAAAGAACGATACATAATGTTTTATTCAAAATAATGGCCATCGCTAGCCACTACTTTTTTTCATCTTTTTGGTAGCATGTGGAAATCGCATAGGAAAAACGCTTCATCTTTTGAGGCTATTCAATCATCGATACAATTTTTGGTACCTTCATACGATGAGGAATGCTGCTCAAACAGGCCATGCGTCATCGATCGGAACAAGTGGTAATCGGAAGGAGCAATGTCTGGAGAATACGGCGAGTAGAATTTCCCATTTGAATATTTCTAAGTAGGTTTTGACCGACACCGCAACATATGGTCGAACATTATCATGCAGAAGAATAATTTTGTCATGCCTGGAGTAGTAATGGGCGCGTTTTTCCTTGAGTGCTCGGCTCAATCTCATCAATTGTGTTCGGCAGAGAGTCCCGGTAATGGTCTTCGGTTTGAGCAACTCATAATACACGACACCAAGCTGATCCCACCAAATAAACAACATGAGTTTTTTTCCATGAATATTCAGCTTGACTGTCGATGTTGAAGCATGACCAGGTCCCCATCATTTCTTCTTCTTTGGATTATCGTAGTAAATTCAATTTTCATCACCAGTGACTACGATGCAAAAAACTCTTTCGTTTATGTCTGGCAAGCAGCATTTCACATGTGAAAAATCGGCGTTCAACGTTTTTCGGCTTCAGTTCATATGGAACCAAATTCCCTGGCTTTTGAACCATTCTCAATGATTTCAAACGATATGAAATTGTTTGTTGAGTCACTCCTAATTTAAGTGCAAAAGTTCTTTTTGCGTTTGACACGAATCTTCATCCAATAATGCTTCCAATTCCGCGTCTTCGTACACTTTCGGCCTTCCGCTACGTTCTTTGTCTTCGACGTCAAATTCACCGTTCTTAAACTTTTGAAACCATTCACGACAACTTCTGTCACTTAAGACAGCATGACTATATGCTTCTACAACCAATCTATGAGCCTCAGCTGCAGATTTCTTCAAATTAAAGAAGTAAATCAATTAAAGAAGTAAATCAAAAGTTCCCGCAAATGATGTTTATTTGGCTCAAAACTCGACATTTCGTACAAAAAAAATATATGATGCTGATACAAAATCGCTAATATTTCAAGGTTATGATTGTTGCTGGATGTCCAATCTTACGATATGTCGTTTTACATCAAACAATTTTAATTATTGTTTATTAGTAGCGCCGTCTTTTGCAAACGGCGGAAACTTATTTGTACTCCCAATATTATAATTTAAACATACTACAGTTATGTAATTAAGTTTATATGTATGCAATAATATAAATTCCAAATAGATGTGTGCGTGCGTGCGTGCGTGCGTGTGTGTAAGATCTTAAGAAGTTTTCAAATTAATACTTATAAATACTTATAAAAATAAGTTGCAAAAAAGATATGTGATGTTAAGTTTAAAAAGGAGGTAATGTTTGTGATCAAAGACATTTATGACAAAAGATGTTATGTTTAAAAATAAGATAATTACGCCAAAGCTGTTTGTAATAACATATTTATGATAATGTTATGTTTAAAAGTGAGATAATATAAAGTAAGATTAAAGTAATAAATCAATGTTTCTGTCAATTATGTGTAATAATTTTTATTATAATCTTCCTCTTATCCTAATTATTTTAATAGAATGCATATGTCAAAAAAAAGATACATTTTTATAATATTATGTCAATAAATAATTAAAAACCTATTATTTTTCATAAAAATAACTTTTGATGTAATATTTAATATCATAAAACTAATATTTAATTTGGATTATTGGTTAACAAATGATTAATCAGTTTCAATATAATCTACTAATTTATTTTTAATTATAATAGTAGCATATTATTCGTAAGTTCGAAAATTCATAAGTTGAAGTAATCGTAAATAGAGGAAACCTATTGAATATACCTGTATTCCTATTTACATATTCTTATAAAATTATTCTTATAACCAATATATCAATTACGCGCTTATATATACTGTAATATTAATATATACTGTAATATTAATAAATAACATATGAAATAATATAATATATATAGATACATATATACGGCATAATATAAATTTTATCTGAACAGTCGTTCAATGAGAACATTTCATACGAGAAAACTTTCTTTAGGTTGATAATAAAGCTCGACCATACTCATCGGAACTTCATTATTCAATTTTCTATTTCTTCATCATCTTCTAACTGATCATTTAAAATCAATGAAATATTATGGAAAACAGCACATGCCATCACAATTGATGATGTAGATGTTAATAATTTTGTCGTAAGCCCTTTTAACAAACAAGGAAATCTCTGTTTCTATATACCAAATGTCCTTCGGCAATTCTCCTTGTTCTTCCGTGAATCGTATTATAACTGAAACAAAAAAAATACATATAAAATAATTATATCATATTTATTAATGACACATATACACATACGCGCGCGCGGGTGTGTGTGTATCAATGATATAAGTATATAAAAGAATTTTTAATTGTAATTATAAAATACATGTATCAAACCTTATTTCTTCATCCGTTGTAGGATTACCAATCGGTGTAAATATAAAATAAAAAAATACGGATTCAGGAACGATATCTAAAATTTCTGTCGTTGGCCCAACAACAACCTACAAAGAGAAAATGAGATGAGATATGAGATAATTTTTGTTTTGTATGTGCTCTTTTATACGAAATATTTTCTTATATAAAATTCTAATCTGAATATATTAGGTGTATAAAAAAGTTCTGAGCTTTTTTTTGTAAAATTCAATCTTTATTCAAAAACAAACGAAAAAATATGGCTTGCTGCGTAACGCCAAGCTGTTCTGCAAACTCCTTTTCAGTTTGCGTAGAGTTTAT
>Ga0157364_1002272_pt1 | contig 17690 bp, 7 predicted proteins | sample AttsexASBM2_FD_111476 | JGI IMG/M metagenome (GOLD analysis project Ga0157364, IMG submission 111476) | Fungus gardens microbial communities from leaf cutter ant in Ribeirão Preto, State of São Paulo, Brazil - Atta sexdens ASBM2 | ecosystem: Host-associated > Fungi > Mycelium > Unclassified ... | reverse complement strand
TTTATTTAATTCGATAAATTTCCGAAATAAGTATAATTTAAATTCAGCAACATATGTTGCGTTAGACGCATTTTTTCACAGCAAATGATATTACTGGTACCATCCGTTGCTAAAATCTGAAGGTTCGTATTATTTGCAGTATTCATAATACTCAATTCTATTTAGCCTTTTTTAATAGATCAATTTAACAATTATTTAAGCCATGCCGTTTTTCATTTTTAATTTTTGAAACGTGAAAAGAATTGTGACACGCACTTTCGAATAAATTAAAGCGAGGCGAAAGAATGCCCGACTTCAGTCGGAAAAACAGACAGAAAGATAGAAAGCATCAGGTAGAGAGCTTTGTAAAGTGAAGATGCGCACAACTTCGCCAACTCTTCAGCAGACATGAAAGTGGCAAGTTTGCCCGATTAGCATTTAACGCTCTTTGATCTCCGTCGTACTGAACACTTGTGCTATTGATTAATCAATGTCTGTGTCTCCCGCAGATCCGCTGTCGACACAGATTCCCGTGGCTTCTCTTTTTAATATTTCCATCCTAAGCGTGCCAATTCCTGCACACCGAAACTTTCTATATCGATCAAATTTCGAGTGGTTCGCGAACTTTATTGAAAACTACATGGACGAAGAGGATATCGATATCCATAGATACCACGAGAGAAATCTATATATATAAATGTATTGTGAATTGCAAACATTAATTAAATTAAATAAAACAAAATAAATATTGTTTGCAGCTCCAAGCATAAATTCAACAGAAAAATTGTTATAAAAGCCTGTGCGGTTATTGGTGCACAAATAATATATTTACTAACAAGGGAAAGGATTCAAGTGTCTCTCTTCAATTTTGATGAGTTTTTATATATGTTGTTTTGTAAATGAAAATAAGGGATACATAATTTTTTAATGTCCTATTGTACTTTTAAAGGGTGAAACATTGCTTTAAAAAATGCGTTTTTTTCTTTCGAAGGGAATATCGATAAAATCATAAAAGACAGAAAAAAATGTTTGAAATAAAAGTTGAATGATTTTAGGAATATTAATAATTATAATTTTTTAAAAATTGTTTAAATTTTTATTTATTATAAATAAAAATGTTTTTATTTAAATAACACTTTTTAAATTATTATTGTAAAGTCTTAAAACTGTTAAAGTTTATTTTTGTGTGTGAAATTATTCAACTTTCATTTCAAACATTTTTTCTATCTGTCGTAGTATTCGCTTCAGAAGAAAAAAGCGATTTTTTTCTAAAAGGTATTTCATCCCTTTAAAGTGCGATAGATTATTAAAAAATATATTTCCCTTATTTTCATCTACAAAATGACATTAAAAGTTCATCAAAATCAGAAGAGAACTTGGATTTCTTCGTAAGATTGAAGAAGATTTAAATCCGAAGTTAAAATGTTAGACGACTTTGTTCATTATGTACGTTTCTTAATATATAGTTTTGATTGTTTGCAAATTACACCCTTTAGTCTTACATATATAAATATATTATTTGTGCACTAATAGTCGCGAATGTTCTTAAAGACACTTTTCTAGTACCATATTAATTAAATTATTCATCTTTCATTAATGATGAACAAAGAGAAAAGAGAGAGAGATAGAAGTTTTCTATCTTAAGTAAAATAATTTTCTCATTATATATGGCGAATTGGCGGATGAACGAAGATGAAGTTGGTTTTCCTGTAGCGAATTCAGCAAAAATTTTATTGAATTCTTCTTTTATAATTTTCTCCGTTTCACAGTTTTTTCAATTCCATAATTCTCGATATTACATGTATATATAATGTACATGTAATATCGAATGTAATATACGTACTCGCTATTAAATTATATATATATTTTTTGAAATTTTTTCATAAAAAATTCTAACCAATTGGATAAAACGTCGACAACTCAACCAAATAAAGTTTTCAATAAGCGTGTTTCCAAGCTCGTATCTCCAATGCGACAAACGGGGATGAAATTCTGTCAAGTCAGGCAGGTATATTGGCCGAAAACAGATTGTAACATATTGTACAGAACTGTAAGATAACAATCATGAATTATACTATTTATTATCGTAGGTTTTATTATACACGTAGTTTTAATATTTTATTTAATTTATGCAAATGTTTGTGATTTTGGGAGAGCCTTGGTGAGATATCTCAAATTTTTGGCACTTTATTTAAAAACCACTTTTAACGCTTTATATAATTACTTTGATCCAAAAAAAGTGTAATATCAAGACGCGATAAAACACGAAATATGCGAAAAAAATCAGAAACATGGACTGAAAAGCGCGAAGATACTTGAAAGTGTCACATGAATTCTATTTATGAATAAATAGTAAGTTTTGAACATTGTTCATAATTTATTAAAGACTTAATCCGATTGATTGTTAATACGCGAGTTAGTGCGAGAGAGCGAATGATATTAATTTCGTTATCTCTTAAATAAATTTTGTAATGGGTTATATAAGAAGCGTTGGTCATTAAATCAATGTATTCCTTGAAATTTCAAATTACCACAAAAAATTAAAAAGTAAACACTTGGCGCTGCTAGATCGCAAAAGAAAAACTATAAAAACAATTTATAATCTTGTTTCAAAATTAAAAATATTTTCGTGTCTAATTTTCATTACAAATTGAGTTAGCCTAGTTGATTCTATTCAGATGTTTACTATTAATTTGAGTTAAGATGTTTACTGTTAACCAAAGATGGAATGTGTGTAGATACTGCGCTAGCTTAATTTGTAACGAAAATGAAATACGAAAACATCTGTAACTCAGAAAGATAATAAATAATTAAATGAACTTTTTGTGTTCATTTTAAATCCTGAATTAATTATGCCCACATATTATGAAACGCTTTACACACCAGTTAATTATTATAAATTAATTTAGATCACCAAAATGTAATCCAATGATTAAATTAATAGTAATTCAGAAAGTACTTAAAAGATCTGAAATTTTAATTAAGAATAATATTTTTATATCATTTTTTTTCTCTACAAAAACTTTTTACTTTTAAATAAGAAAAACTTTTTATCTTGGTAAATTAATTTAATTTAATTATAATAAAAGAAGAATTATTCCAAAACAGTTTATATTTATTCTTTGGAATAATGACAATTCCTGTATGATAAAAATGATTTCTCTGAATATGATTGACTGAATCATAAATACAAAGAATAATTAAAAAAAAATCAACTGCTACGATTCTTTCTCTTTTTTGTGTTTTCTCTTTCTGTGTTTTCAGTTTTTATTAAGGCACATTAACGCATAATAAATATATGCAAAATACAAAAGTGTAAAAGGCTGACAAATCAACTTTTTGTTAGACTTTTCCCTTTCTAAATGATTTTCCTTTACGAATGTTTCAATTTAATTACAAATCTACTCAGTAGAAATTAAAAGTTTATTTAACTTTTTATCTCGGAGTTTCTCGAGATTGAATCTTAGGATTGTTAATAAATGACAGTTATTGTATTTTCATTTGATTTCGAATCTATCCTGGGTTGCAATATATGTGTACTTCTAGTTTTACGCTCTACATGTATTAAAGAATATAATTTAATCCTATGCAAATATACAACTATTATTAACCATATCACCAATATACTATTTAATCATGCATATTTATGCATCGAATATTTACATACAATGACATACAATATTAAGTACACAATGATTAACTAGTATTGTAAACATAACGTTATGAAAACAAACCCTAATGAAACATCATTTGTAAATATTATTAATAACAATTTAGGTCAAGTGATCGAAGTGTAAAGCATTAATGAAAATTAGAAATTCTGAACTACCGAGGTAAGAGATAAATAATGTGACAATAATTATAAATAATATAAATAGTAAAATAAGAATATTTTAATTTATAATAGATAATAAAAATTTTTTATTATTTATAATAAATAATAAAAAACAAACAATAAAATGAGACAGCAAAAAAATTTTCAGAAAATAATCAACAATATGTTTTCCCATGGGTGCTTCCCATTTTATCTGTCAGTTCCGCCATTTTTTTTTCACTCTCGGGACGAAACATCGTGTTATCCTAACGGGAACGTGGATGGAAGGATTTTCCTTGAAATGCTGTCAATGCACTATGATGAATCGACTGCTACCTGTCGATTACATGTCGAATTATCGTGTCGATTGCATGCATCCAGTGATAACCTATGGCATTCGGAGGACCAAAAGATACTACATACATGGAAATCGAAAAGAGCCAAGTGACTTCAAGAATTTGTTTTTCATTTGTAAAGAAACAAACTTTATCGGTTTTTTTTGTACTAAATATACACTCTTTTAAGTGTATAAATATCACTATAATGCAATTTTTTAAACAATTTTAAATTAGTTATGTTTAATATATTCATTTATATACATTTGGAAATAAAAAATGTATTATAATATTTGAATATTTTACATTTAGAATTTTCTGCATGTGATGTAGAATTAAAGGAGATTCTCGTGAAAGGAAGATTTCAATTTAGCAGCGATTTCCGGCGGAACTTCATTACAACGTAATCAAACGGGTAAGGCTTAAAACTCCAATACCATGCAATCGTTCAATCATACTCATATCGGCCGACTTAACCGACACAGATAGATGATTTCACTATACGTCTGTATGTTCAACCGGAAACATGGCGGATTAAGATATCCTTCAACGTTAACTCTAGCGTGCAAAATCTAATTAATTCCAAGTAGCACCAAGCTATTTGCCTCAGGGATGTCTACGGCCGTCGCTCGACCAATGATTAATTAATGCTGTTAACGCGCCGCTCCAAATGATACGAAACCATAGACAATAGAAATTAATTGGTATTTGAGCAATCGGCTCTTAATATATTGAGCTTTGTGTATTGCATCAAAATTATTTATGTATCATTTTTAATACGACAAATATTTACGACATAATTTATTACAATCGATGATTTTCGACGTCCATTAAAGCATGAGAAATAATATATTTTTAAAATGTTAAAATAAAAACTTAATATAATAATTATCGGTTATTTTATAATTTTTTCACTTTATCATTTTTAAAAATGTAATTTTTCTGTTTATAAACTTTTTGGCTTTTTTTGTAACATTATAATATATTTCATTTTTTTATTACTTATTTTTTTTATATATATTAATTTTTTTCTTTCTTTTACATTTATTACATATTTGTATATAATCTTGTTTTTTTTGTACGTTTTTTGCTCGTCCTAGAAACAAAAATTAATAAATGTTTATCTTCCTATCTATTTCTACCATAATTCATAACGGAATAATGTGATAGAAGCGCGCAAGCTTATGAATAATATAACGCGCAAAAATCCAAAACTATATGGCAAAAGAGAACAGTTTTAATCAAATTTTTCTCGATTATGTTCATAGATATAGATGAGAGATCACATCTCAATAAGACCATATCGTCGCGGCAAGAAATCGTTGAAGTTACTCGTAGAAACTGCGTTTTCCGCGAAGGAAAATCATGGACTGAGAGTTCACCGAGTGTAATCATAATGAAGGATCACGCAAAGAAGCGATATTAATGTTGAATAGCGAGGAGAAAGCGAATCTAAGATCTATATATATAGAATCATAAAAAGAAATCGAGGTATTTTCTCCTTCTCTCCTTCTCCTGCCCCTCCTTTTTCTCTACATCTTCTCGCTTGGAGGAACAACCATCTGTCGGAGACGTCCGCGAGAGTATCGACTAATGGCATACGAGGAAGTAAACGAAAAGCTCTGAGAGTGACGACCCTTCGGCATTCACACAGTCCCAGGAATTCGCCGCCTTTCTCTCTAAATCCGGCCGGATTTCGATGAATTATTCGCTCTGTCCTCCGGATCACGTCTCTCTCTGCTCGGATCCGACTTTACGTACCGCGGATTTTCGCCTCTCACATCGTACTTCCGAGTGAGAAAATTTGGTAAAGGATCGCGTCGTCTGGATGGTAAATGAAAATGAGAGCAATTGATATCGAGAGGTACATGAGCTTTTATACACAGCATCCTGGTTGTCATGCGGTTTTTAATCATGAATTTTTTAATCCATTTGAAATTGACATTTTTTTCCGATAGATATATTGAAATATCCACAGTTCTTGGATCAAAAGTACTCGAGAGTAATAATTTACAAGCAAATTCGGCGTGATTTATTGTTTATATCGATTCTATTATTATATCTACAATTTTATTATTAATCTTAATTATACATTATTCAATTTTATTGTTAAATAACCTTCAAAGTTCAACATTAATAAACGTTCAGTATTGCGGAAATTGCATTTAATTGTAAAAGCTTTGTGAATAGTTCATCGTGCAGTATGTTTATTCGATGATGTACTAATAAATTTCAAACGTTTATTTATTACCGGATACGCAAGGATACGATAAAATTGCAATGATCATACATTTAAACTCAGAGATATTATTTGATGGAATGCAACTTGACGAAAATGCTTTTTCGTCGGCCCATTTCAGGAATTACGTAACTACTGCGATATTCTTCAATTATATTAATATTCACTTGGCGAATGCATTAATGCAAATGTCTATCGTCTCGTATAATTTTGACTTCGAGCCCAACATGTAGTTTCAAACATTTTACACACGCAAAACTGTATGCACTCGTATTGATCGCATTTTAGGTAAAGCTACATCCACACCGATCGATCATTATCTATTATATTAATTATATTATATTTAAAAAAAATCTATAAAAGCAATATAATAATATTAAAATTTAATAGAACATTACATTAATATTTTTCAATTAATAGCATATATAATTTTTAGATTAACATATAATTTTAAAATTTTATTATTTTATTTAGAGAACAATATTAAATTAAAAAAGTAACATATACAATATAATTTACACAAATATTCTTTTATTGATATATCTTTGCAATAATCTTTTAATTAAGTTTAATTGCGTTTAAATCAATTTAATTTAAATTTAATGTAATTAATGTAATTACATTAAAGTAAATTATAAAATTTGACTTAAATAAATTAAATAAAATTAAACAAATGTATATTTAATATTTAATAATATTAAATAAGTGAATTCATCTGAATTCACTTGAATTCTATTATTATAAATTGATATAGTTATAAATAAAGATTGCAGATATAGAGTATAAAGGGTTTGAAAACCTCTGATAATATCCTTGGACAAGCAAAATGCTATCCGTATGTTACAAGCTAACAATATACTATCCATTTCGATGTGTGTATTACCTAAAGGTAAGCCGACACATATGAAGATATAGGATGTAACTCAGTATGAGCGAGACAACTTCTCCACATGCTCAACATGTCATATATCACGATTAACTTGACTTAATGCTCCAGCGATGCGCCCAGTGTGAACATAAGGTAATGTTATTCACTACGACGATATTAATCTAGGAATTAGCCAAAGTCATATGGTTAATTAAATTATATTCAGTTTTGAAAAAGCAAATAAAAAAACTAAACTTTTTGTGAGACGTAACGCATACATCAAGCATAATATTATATAATTTTAAGAAGATTAATTTAAGAAAACATCTCTTGAGAGACATCTACAATGTATGTAATTATTAATTATTCATATTAATTATTTATATGAATTATACGTTAATATCTGCGTGCAATATTGTTGAAATTTTAAAATCAATTTTGATAAGATGTATAATTATAATTAGAAATTAAATTTGGCGAGTAATTTATAAAATTGAAAAATGTATTTTTAAAAATTTATACATAAATATTATTAAGCATCAAGCTTTGAATAAAAATAAAATTATTTCTTTTAATTGTTTAATAAGATGTATCAATATTAGATATATACTTTATTTTATATCATAAAAAATGTATCTGAATTTTAATCGGATGTATATAAATTATTTTCATCCAATCATTAATCATACACAGTTATGTAAATTACAGTTTTTAGTTATTATAAAAATATAAAAATAAAGATTCTAAATTTATTCCATTAATTTATTCCATTTATTCCATTATCTAGTAACATTTAATTACGTGTAACATAGATAACGTCTCAAACCATGAATAATTAATAAAAATAATTATTAACAGTGTTAATTAATCCAATTCGATTTAATTAAAAATTCACTGCAAAAGCCCTAGTATATAATTATGAATTTCCTTCTAGTACATAATTTATGGATATATAATATACATTATGTAAATTTCTCTAAAAATAATTATGATATATATGAGATATTATAAATTGTTGTTAAAAATCAAAGCGTGTTACCTGATGAAAAAGTTGTTAATTAATACATATGTGGATTAATATCTCCAGAAATAAATTTGAATGCAACGGCTTTTGACTGCCTATGTAACAACAGTTATGTCCAAGTGCAGATATATCTACCATATGGTTGTATTTTACTGTGGCTGAAAATAGGTAGACATGTACTACTGCAATCGCGTTTGAGCGAACAAACAGCTGCTGTCTATATACATAAAACAAATATAACTCGACACACAAAATAATCGTGATGATTCAGAAAGCAATTTTTCAACTCTTCGTAATTATGAAAAAATTATATAGAAACGCATCCGATTTCATAGATGCAATTAAAGATAAAAAAATTTTAAAGATAAAAAAATTAAAACAAAGATTTCACAAGTATATACTGGAACTTTAGTACTGAATTTTAGTTAAATTAAATTTTAATTATTTATGGTTTATAAGTCTCCTGGTTGTCTTTTTACACATACGTAAATTAATTAAGTAATATTATCAAAAATTTGATGAAATAAATTGCGAATTTTAGTTTTAATGTTTTTATAATAAGCAGGAGAGAATATTTAAATAATTATAGAATCAATAATCGGATGAAGATGCAAAATTTAAAGTAATTTTTACTGTGCCGATTCAAATTTAGACATTTTTTTTATAACATAAAAGTATAATCTTATATTTAATTTTATAATTTTTTAATTTTATAATTTTAGCGCGAAATATTAATGTAATTAACAATATTAAATTTTTAATTCATTTTTAGTTATAATAATTATGTGGATGTTTCAAAATAAAAAAAAACCGAAACAATATCAATTACCTAATTCTTAAAAATTTACCTAATTCTTAAAAATTTAATTTATGTCTTGATTTAAACTTCCATTTTTTAATTGATCAATTTTGATTGATATCGCAATAAAGTATTTTCAGATTACAAACGCTATCTGCACAGTATAAGAAAAGACATATAACTGAGGTGAAAAGTGTTATAGCAATGTTGCAATCTACCGCGCGTTAAATTTCAAATGTAGACAACAAGAATGTATTTGCGGTGGAACATTTCACGGCGAAACTGAAATATATGTGCAATGAAAATGTATATTTCGCATTCCATCTTCAAAGTTCGTATCGTCTCATGATTGCTGAAAACAATTTGAATTTATAATGCGGAGCCTATCTTACGACGAATCACGAAGTGCATCATTTTGATATCAACTTTTTCACGAGACAAGGACTTGCTTTCGCCGTGAAGATTTATGCGAGGATTTCTACGCGGAATAATCTGCGATTTTATTATGCGCGAGGAGTGCACTGATGACGTCCAACGACGTGAGACAAAGATGAAAATCCTGGAAGCTATTGAGATAGTAAGCCAGCTCTTAATTAAATGAAATCAAATTAAATGAAATCAGAATTATCGAGTTAAAAGATATGAAAAAAAATAAAAGATTAAAATCTAAACGGATTAAAATAAAGATCCAAGTAAACTTCAGAGATAAGTTTTATAAATCTCAAAAAATTAACTCTTTCAGAGAAATTGAATGCTATAAATACGTCACGTTTCTGAACCAGGAAAAAATACATATATTTGCAGATATTATAGTTTTAGGACTCTCAAATTTAAGGAGAGAGATTTAAAATTTCCGGAATATAAAACTTAAAAACTCAGAGATCAGGTATTGTGCGTTCTCAAAAATTGGAAGCTTCACGTACTTTAAAGCCTGCAATTTTTAAAATTCATAAGTTTCAAGAAAATTTAAAGAGTACAAAACTTGCATAAAATCTAGCAAATATTAACTGAGAAACAAGTTTAATGACCTACTTATACGTAGGTAGTTCGGTAATCTACTTGAAATATGATTCTTTAATTTTCTATTTTCTGGTTTCAATCTTCAATATTAAAAAGTACCTTCAATTATCGATTAATTCTTGGTTTAAGCTTTATAGTAGACAAATGCACAATTGGAATGTCTGTTCGAAATAAACACAATAGCATAATAAAATGAAGAAATCATATAACTATGTATTTTGAAAATTTTCAGAAACACCTCGCCTTGTACTTCAAACGAAGTATTGTAGCTATTTGCGATGCAATGTTTCGTGGAAAAGTTGAAATATGTTACATACATAGCGCCGTGTATCTTGCGCTTTATCCTCAAAGACCGCATCATCCCCTAGTCGCTGAAAACAATTTAGATTTGCAATGCAAAGTAATAATAAGTCCCGGCTGGCCCGCGGTATACGATTCGCGAACTGCACTATTTTAACTTCTACTTTTTAACCAGACGAAGAAAATTTATTTACTCCGGCTAGGAAATTTATGAGCCAGTGGCCGTATCGTCTTCGCAAAGCATATTCTAAAATTATTTTATGACAGAAATAAAGTAAGGCGCATAAATATGTAGATCACGTGTAAAGTGTGCTTGCGACGACACCAAATTTTTACGACTGACTAACTTATTTAAACGAGTCTTGCTTCTCTAATAACTATTTAATACTTTCACCTTATGAATAATGCTTCAATTTCTTTAAATATAATATTCATTTATATAAGAGATTTCTCATTGAATTCGTTTTTGTATTAATTGTCTATACTATATTAATTGTCTATATAATTAATATTCTAATTTTTTAAAAAGTGCAAATGCAATTTACATTATAATTTATCTCAATTTATATCAAATTTACAGTTTTACTATCAAATTGAATTAATTTCATTTCTTCAATGTTAATTTAAAGATTCATTTCTCTTATTAATTATAAACAAAAATTAAATGTAAATGGAATCGTATTTAAGAACAAGCAATTGAGATCTTTTTCTTAACAGATAACAGTCAGAGGTGCTAAATCAAATAAAGAAACCTTTTGAAAAGGGTCATGACGGAATGAAGGCAGGACAGTGAAATTACTTCCAAACCTTTATTCGTACAGAGCTGTCGGCGTACATTAGAAATATGCAAGGTTTGTCATCGTTTTTCGAAGAAAATAATGAAATTCGTTCTTAAGAATATGCTCCAACGTGGACGATTCGAGCGAGAACGATTGGAGCGTCAGCGCGGGCGATTGCCTTTATACAAGTACGAATATTACACGCCACGACAATAGTTCACATACATTAAAAATGATGAGCTTTAATTACAGGATGGGCGATTGATAGACGTATCTATATACGTACCGATGTAATCAGAACGTCCGCATCGATATGTACATATTATACGTGTACCGATTAGGATGACGCGAGCGATGTGTATGTACGGAGCAATTTTATCGGGCACGGAAAAATGCCCTCTTTTTAAATAAATAAATAAATATATATATATATATATACATATACGTATGTACATAATATGTAACAGATATAATGTACATAATGATATACATATATATACACAGACACACTGTTTGTGACGATGATTCCCATCGGCGCGTGATTAGCTTGTCAGCACCGACAGGAACTCGCGTCGCGCGAGTTCTTACTTATCTTAAAACCTACGGTATACGATGCTCGTTTTCCTGCTGGGTTTTAAATTACTAGAATTCATCACACAGAATACAGAATTTCTAGTAATTTGCTAAAACGTAAGCAGAAAAATAAGCATCGAGTGCCGCGAGCTTTACTTTTATGCCGAGAGCTAAAGTCGACCAGAAATCTCGCGTTCTATCGGCGGCGATTCCTATAAACTTTTGCATCGCGGGTCGTTAAAACTCTTAATTGCTAAGTTATGTATTTAATAGTATAAGGGTGAGAAATGACGATCCGATGAGACGTGAGACGAAGAACGCGCGGGCTGCGACGAGAATGGAGGCAAAAGAATGACAAGTAAGTACCGGAGGGAAAAAGAGAAATAGAAAAGTTCAGGAAACGCGGGGAGCGTAATATCACTAGAGGTGTCAACACACGATAATAACGTCGGGAGCAAAACCGTAACGAAAGTTACCAAAGAAAGTAGCCAAAGTCGCGCCTCGACAACTCCGTCCGCTGCGTTTTACCTCGAGTACGAAACGACATTGGAGGACGAGTTTCGCAAATATGACAAATCCAACTTCGGCTTGTGACACTGAACGATATTATCACTTGCGTCCATTTCGAATATAGACGTAACGGATATATACTAAGCATTCCCTGTTCTTAGCTTGTGCAGTTAAAAAGAATTGAATATATCAGCATCTCCTTTCAAAAAAAAAAACTCTTCAGCATTTCTCTTCAAATCGATACTTTAAAGAGAGAGCGAGAGAAGAGCGATATACTTCAAGCTCGTTCCTTTTAAACTAATAATGACAACCTCGGGAATGCATAGTTTATTTTTATTATGTCTTATGTGGTTTCAAGCAAGTCTAGAGTCGATCTTTGGAGATGTGAAACGACCGGAGAACGAGATCTCTCTTGCGAAAAGATGAGACCATAGACTTATACATGGCGTTTTCCAGCAAGGAAGTGTAACACAGTGAATTATTTCATTCTTGTTTAGCAAGTAACAAGGATGTAATGATTCATTGCATTATACTTTGTTTTTAATGCTGAAAAACACAAAAAACTCATAATAGACTACGCATTTATATGTGACAGCTGGACAACACATAAAAAATAGAGATATGAATGGTTTGTTACTCTCTTTGTTATACATCGTAAACAAGGAAAGTATTTGGAACCAACTATTACTCTCTCTTACTAATGTTGTCTTCACGTCTCTAACTAATGGAAACGCGCAATCTATTATATAACTTATCGAAATTTAATACTAAAAAGAAGTGATTAATTATTTATTTTTGAGTGATAAAGTTGTTCAGTGCTTTTAATAGTCAGAATAAATAATTTTCAGTATTAAATTATATTTCTCTAAGGGAAAGTCTATGGATGAGACTGTGCTCGTGATGGTTAGTTGTTTAACGATGTCTACGGTCAGATATTAATTACCTTATCGCTACGAGAACTCTCGTCAGTCTTAGTCAAGAAAAAGCCGAGAAGAGTTACAATCAACGAAGCGAGGAAAGATAGCTGTCTTTCTCTCTTTCTCTCTCTCTCTTTCTTTCTTTATCTCTCCCTAAGTAACAATCAGAACGCCGCGAGGTGGCTAATTCCGCCTCTAATGTCACTACGAAGAACGATCAACCCGTGTATGAATATAAACAAGGAGAGAAAAAACTCTTGAGCCTCGGCAGTTTGAATCCTTCTCGCTCGAAGCCCGGTCCTCGAAAGGTTTCGCATTTTCCGCCATACAATATACAGTATATCACCAAACCAATGATGCCTTCCAATGATAACAGTAATACTAACAAGAGTGGCGATGACGATAATAATAATAGTAGTAATATATTATCAATAACAATAATTTATTATCGTCCGCAGCGACGACGCGTCCATCTGTGCGCTTCTTCACGAAAAAAAAATATATAATGTGTTTATGTATATATAACTATGTATTTATGTAGAATATCTCTCCTCTGTTATATATCGTCGCCTGCGCGACGAATATTTACAATAATTACTTAAACTCTCACGAGATTACTGGATTCTTCGGTGGCGTAAATTTCGTGCGTATCCGGAGGAGAACCTTCTTCGCATCGCTGAATTCCTTCTCGCATGAGTCACTTTCTCGCTTTAATCTCCTCCGCGCAGAGATTGGAAAGAAGGGAGAGAAAGGTTCTTTTCCAAGATGATAATTTCTTCCAGAAGTATTTCAGGAATATCTAATTCGCGTGGGTATAGTGGCTCGTGCGAAAGGAGCTTCAGCGGTAACCCGGCGTTGCTTCGTGGTCATTCGGACGTGCATCGCCGTGTTACTGGCACGCAGGTACAGGTAAATTCGCTTTCATCGCAGCAGCCTCCAGTCGCGAAAGCTACGTCACTGCTCGAAACCCGTCGTCGCTTCGTTTCGTTTTTTTTCGCAGAGGTACCACTCGACACCCTCGCTTCAAGGAGTCCAACGACCTCCTCCTGGTTAATCCTTTCTTTCGTTCTCACCGTCCGGCTGCCTCCGATGTGCGTCTTCATCGTGGTGCATCTTCGCCGCGCGATCGTCGGATGACTTCGCGGCGAGTTACATCCTTGAAGGATTCACGAAGACTCAGAACGGCGTGAGTAGATTCCTTCGTTCCTTGTTCGTTCTGCGCGATAAGGATAGAGACACATACACACACACACACACACACATACACACGCACGCAATTTCTCTTTCTCTTCAACATGTATAAGACTGTCGAGGACTCTCTCTCTCTCTCTCTCTCTCTCTCTCTCTCTCTCGCGACTGTCCGCAGGATAAACGCGAGCACGCGCGGACGGACTGTGACATCATTGAGCGTTCCAGGTACGAGTGACGGTCTTTTTCTCGTCGAACCGGACGTTCCAAGCTACGGAGGATTCCGTCGTTCGTGATTGATAGGGAAGACCGGGCACCTAATCTCCGCGTTGCGATTGGATATCTAATCTCTACGCGGATTCTCTCTCGTATCAAGTAGGATACAGTGTCTTGGAAGCTAAGGGAATTCCCCGATAAAGGGACCATTTTCGTGTTTCAATCCGGCGGATTGATTGCTTCGGACGATACAATTTGCGCCTTTATAGAAGATGTACAAGAATTTCGAGGCAACAATCTTCACTATCGGACAAAGGTCGATTAATCATGTTGGAGTAAAGTGATGGATCGATAGCTTCCGTTTTCAGAAACAGATTAATAGAACTGTTTTTGTGTGTATATATATATATATATATATATATATATATATATATATATATATATATTGAGAGAAAATTGCTTCAACGTATAATAGTTAGCTTAGCTTTGATCGAAAATGTAGATTGTTGCCTCTATTTGCCTGTATAGTCGAGGACACGACCGTCGCGTTGAGTTTGTTAGGTGGAAGAATGTACCGCCAAGCGAGATCTTTATATCGGAAAAAAAAAACAGAATAAGAAGAAAGAAAAATGTGAAAAGAGAAAAATAGAAAAGAGAAAACGGTAGAACGCTATATCGATAAAGCGACGCGGAAAATAGGTGAGAAGAATAGAGACAAATATAGTGCGTCTGAAAATGGTTGAGAGAAAAGGGCGAAAAAGAGACGAGATGAAACGAATGCAAACCTAAATACATTCAAGGCAAACGTTTTAATTTGTCTTTTCTTTATTAATGAGATTCTCGAGCAGATTCTCTTTCTCGATCCTTACGTATCGAATACGATCTTACTCTAAAAATCTCACTTTCAGGCAAGCTGTCGTCTTTAATAAAGCTGTCTGTCTGATTACTTTCGGAATATTTTTCAGAATCAGTGATTGATTTACAATTACTTGGATTTAGAAAAAAGAGGAATGCGTGGCCGTTAATATTGCGTTATGTGCATTAATATGCGCCCAAGGCATTAGGGATTAAAAATGGATTACAAGGCAGCGCTTTCCTACTTTCTAGCGATCAGTTATCGTTCCTCGCTCGGGTAGGAAATTAAGGCTGAATTGCACCGACGGTCCGAGTCAGCTAATCTTTTACCCAAATTCTGTCCTATACGAAGTGTTAAATGTGAAAGGAAAGTCTATTGATCTCGGTCCTTCCAATTATTCCAGATTTCCTAACATTAGTTTCTTTTAATCGTTTAAATAAAAAGTAATTTGATAAAACGATTATTTTATCAATAATAATAAAACGCCGATAAATCTTACATTTTATGAGCGCGACTGTAAATGACACCTTGCACGGACAGAAGGAGGGAGAAAAGGTGGTTCAATTGAGATTAGCGCTGTCCGACCTTGGCGCAATCGGCTCTAAGAAGGCACAGTCGTTGAGTTAAGAACGTTAATATGCGGCTTCAGATACCGAAGACGAAGAGTTTCCCCAAAGCCGTTCGTTCGCTTCGTTTTCGTCGGCCTCAGGACGACGACCTCGACTCGAACGACCTCTCATGCGCAGCGATCTTTCGGAGAGGGAGAAGAGAAGATGAAAAAAAAATAAAAGCAGCGGCGGCGAGATAGTACAGCGCATCTACTCAGCAATCGGGGGAGTCCTGGGCTTGAAGAAGGATCCCCGAACTACAGGTTGGCAGGTAGTTAAGTGGTTATCGAGTGCGTTGCTGCTGCTGCTGTTGCTGCCGTTTCTGTTATTTCAGCGCTCTATGGAGCACAAGCACGCCGATTATTTCACGCTTTTGTTCATTCGTCTTTGCATCTTTTTTAGTTTCTTTCGTTTGGGTTTTTTTTTTATTTTCGGGTTGAGCTTGCCTCACGCGCTCAGCGGCGACGGAGTGTGGGATCACGCCTGTCGACGACCCACTCATTTACTGAGCCCACTTGTCGACGACCACCTCATTTACTGTAACATAATACACACGAGAACGATTAACGAGTGGCGAAGACCTAAGTGGCGAACTAAAGGGAAGAAAAAAAATGTTGAACAGCCAGATGTTTTTAGCTCTCGAGCCGGCACTGCGGCGGCATCTTCCTCTCGACTTCGGCGGTCTGAAACGATCGGTCCTCGGATTAATTGGATGCGATTTGTTAGAACGAATGTACGGATCTCCTTTGTAAAAAGGAATGGTCATGAGATCGTTGTAGTTTCAAATCAACGTCGATTGACTGAACATAACTATCCCTTTCTGTAAAGGAATATTTTTTTTCGTTCCGACGCGTCTCTCGCGCTGTAACAAGTAGCTATCCTTTCGATAACGGAAAAATAACGAATAAAAATGAAGTACATCTTTTAACGCGATTCGAATAAAATCAATATCCTTATTTACTTATCATCACAATTATAACATCATTAGATGAAACCTATTGGCATATAATAACATAACAATATCAATCAAAAGTGAACGAGGTCTTTACGCAACTGCGATTAATACTGCAGTTATAACCGCTATAAATCTACACTCGTACATTCGTTCTCGTTTTCTATTTCTTCGTTATCCTGCGGGAGATCGATCTTGGATGCCGATCACCATGCAGACGAACGTGCATGTGCACATGTATGCGTGGTGCTTATTGCGGTGCGTGTTGTGTCGGTGGGAGGGGGGTATACTTTGTGGTTTCACTCGGGAAATATTCAGTTTTTTTTTGGCTGTTAAGTAAAGACGTCTCCAGTCCCTTCGAGCAGCTCGAGAGTGTAATGTGCTGTGGGTGGCCGATTTCTCGGCTGCGGCTGATTGGATGTCTCTCAAATTCGCCCTACGTCCCTTCGAGCTTTATTTCGGCGCGATCACCGGCGGTGCCACTGTAATCATACGAGGGTAACATCGATTATTTCACCACGCCAAGTCATCCTCGCTGGCTCAGCTACGGCAAGCCACGGGCCTTTTGTCCAACTCTACTGCAGTTGCTAAGTCGTTGCAAGCCTTGGCAATGGCAATGCGTTAGCGCAGCGATGTGAGCAACGCGCTTAATTACGAGAGAAAAGATTAAGTATTAATATCTGGAACAATGTGAAAATAAGCATATGTAATAT
>Ga0157364_1002270_pt1 | contig 17693 bp, 8 predicted proteins | sample AttsexASBM2_FD_111476 | JGI IMG/M metagenome (GOLD analysis project Ga0157364, IMG submission 111476) | Fungus gardens microbial communities from leaf cutter ant in Ribeirão Preto, State of São Paulo, Brazil - Atta sexdens ASBM2 | ecosystem: Host-associated > Fungi > Mycelium > Unclassified ... | reverse complement strand
ATTTTATATATCTTTATATAAGTATTGGAGTAATTTAGATTAATTCCTATTAGTGTTAAATAAAATAAATTGAATCAAAAATCAAAATATTTTTTCCATTTAACTTTGATTATGTTTAAAATAACATAAGAAATAGTTGGCAAATGTATTCATAGCCAGATAAGAATTAACAATGTCGAACGTGATCCGCATTCTTTCACCCTTGACATTTCTCTGTAACTCGCAATTCGTTTGCTGGAGTCCGAGCGTTCTTTCACTCCAATTCTCGCTCTCACACAAGAGTCATTAATTTAAACGGTTAGCCGTCAGAAGCGGCGCAAAGAGAAGGGAGCTGCACGAAGCAGAACGAGAGAAATCAATCGTCGAGGATCAGGAAAATAAATCCTGAATCTATAGAAAACGATCTTATAACTTTTTCACGTCACACCAAGCTTTCATAATTGTTTTCACTCTTATTCGCGAAAATTAAAAATAAAGAAGGCAAAATCCTCGCAAATAGCGTAATACGCAATTAAAGAAACTCTCTTTTAAAAATGTATTAATGCGAACACTCCAGTCTGCGGTTAAGACCGTTACAAACCGATCAATGTCGTAACGGATAAAGGCAAAAACGTGCTTACAAAGACAGAACGACACCGATTACGTCAGCAATGAGGTCGTGAAACGCCATAGTGTGCATGGGGAATCGATGAAGGACAGTAGAAAGGGGCAAAATCCCAAGAGCATACGATGATCGATTGAAACGTTAACGAAATAAAGCAGCGCATCAGTCGCGAAATCTCTCCGCTCTCCTCTCCATTCTCGGCCTCCTCTGAAGGGATGATTAAAATTCGAAGAGGGGGTGCGATGTGGACACACCGATGGACGAAACCCCAGATGATAAGTCAGCGGGCCTTCCTCTATCCGACAGCGGACCGTTAATCATGCGATTTGACACGGAATGACATCAAACGCTGATTTACAATAGGGTGAAAAGCTTCTGGATTTCTCTCGTCAGAAATCGGTGAGGAATTATCCCGATTTTTTGGTACTTATTGTTTCTGCGTCGAGCGAGAGTCTTATAGAATTTTTGAAATTAAAGTACAAGTTATAAGATGAGGAATAAAATAGATAAATAGTATCAATAACAAGAATAATAAAAGAAGTTTGATAAACGTTGGCTTTGTGTAACATTTTCAAATAAAAATGATTAACACACTTAAAAATTAATTAATCAAACATGTCGATTCTTTGTGGATATTTATGATTATTAAAAAATTAAACGGTGAATATATTTTTTTTGCTTAAACATCAATAATATATCAATAATCATATATAATAACTTTTATTTGAAAATTTTAAAGTAACTTTCATTAAACTTTTTTTCATAAATTATTTTTATTACAATTTGTCTATTATTCCTTAGCCTATTATATATTATTTTAATTTCATATTCTATAAGGCTTTCAACGCAAAAATTATAAATGTCAAAATTACTATAATTTCTCCTCAAATATACTGCGCACAAAGCAATCGATTTGAAATATCAATGATTATATAAAAAAGGTGCAATTAATCGATTCAAAGTGACATGCTTGTATGCGGTAAAAGAAGCATCGAAAATTCTAATAAACTTGATAGAAGTTTTGTCAAGCGATTCATTCTATTCTTATCCACATGAACCCGTCATCCTGTATTATAACATGTATATACCACGCGATGACTCGAACCGTCCATAGGATATTCATGAGTCACCGTCTCGCGTTTACGTTGATCGCGATTTTTTTTTCACAGACTATGAGTAATAGCGGGCGCCGTAGATGTTATTTAATGCAAATATTCTAGAAAGGAAGAAAAAAAGTTAAGCGTGCAATGAAGATATTCAAAGAACAGCGGACAAGAGATACTAACTTATATTATAATCACTTCAAAAGGTAGTAACGCTGTAAATATGACATTCTAAATCGATAATCTAATGTATATAACACAAGTTTCCTCAATTAATATTGTAAATACTTGAAACTTTATTATTATTTCATAATTATTTTTCTATATATGAAATTTATCCATTCCTAAAATTTATACTTGACTATAAATTTAAATATGACATTTCGTCATATTATAAGCAATATACGGTGTGTATTCTATTTAAATAGATCCTGTTCTGGATTTTCTCCATAAGTTTTTAGTCATTCAAGCCTGAAAATAGAAAGAAATAAAAGCCTGTTTTGCTTAGCTCCATAACTATTATTTCTTAATCTTAACATAAATATAATTATAACAAAAATCAAATTATAACAACAAGATCAACTGCTATTTGTATAGAATTAAATGCGCCTCATTTAGAATTAAAACCGAAAATAAAGCGAGATGTAACTTTGGACAATAGTCGAAAAATTTTTCCCAGTATGCTGCGTTAGGCATCGTGAAGTCCGGAATTCGAAACTCGTACGCTCGCCTGTCCAATGATCCTGCTCGAAACCGTACACGACTTTTATAAGTTTCGAAGGAGGGTCGAGAGATCGGAGCGTGATATAAAAGTCGGTCAAGCGTGGTTGTTCTTTCTTCCTTGCTTTTCTCTAAGTGTAACGCCGATGATATTAACTTTCTTTTCGCAGCACGTCGATTCTATGTTGATAAGGTATGGTAGAACGTAAGCTGAAAAACGCACTCATCCCATCTGAAATCTCACCCTCCTGCATTTATAAGGAGAAAGGGAAGCGCGGCAAAAATTCGCAAAGAAAAATGTGATAACTTTTGATGCACGCCAGTGAGATTTAAAGCGACCATTTGGAACGACCGCAAAGACGCTTGCACAAGCGAGAGCTTCTCACGAAAGATTTATCTGCGTCACACTGAAAATTTAAGTATCGACGGTGCCGGCTTTACCTTAATTGATATCCATGCTTTTAGAATTGGAAAGAATTCAATTCATAGATCAGAAATTCAAGCAGCAATATATTTTTAAAAATCAAGCCCAATAAGAAATATTTATTCATAAAAAAACAATTAATGGTATGAGAAACTGCATGCGAAATTACCTCAATTTTGGAAATTATTTTTAATATTAATTTTTTCGAAAATTAATCATCGAAAGAGTCTTGATTGTTTATTCCATTATTTCATATTTTAATCGTCATCGGTTTCGAATTGGATACAATTATAATTGTTTCCAAGTATAATTGTTTGAAGCCAATAAATTTGAAGAGCAATTGTCTTTTCAATCACATTAGTAACTAAAAAACAATAAAAAAGATAAGAACGAAGAAAAGATTCCCTCCACATCCTACGATCTTTGTCAATTAGACGATAATTAACTTTATTTCCCGCAAATTCCAGAGATATTGATTCCGTTTCGCTTATTTTCTCATCAATGGGGAAGTCTCGCGAAAGCAACCGTTGTAACGTAACTAACTTGTAGACGGGAGGAACACGAAGGGCTCCCGGGTAGTAATAAGATGGCGCCTAATCTCAGTTAAGAACAGTAAATAATCAAGCCGAGTGAATGACTACCAATTTAATCAAGCGCTACCCGAGATTACGAATCCAAGATTGTTCATTTAATTTAAGTAGCAACTTCCAGCTTTTATGCTTGCTAATTCGATAAAAAGGTATTAGCATCAATTTGTGCCGCAGAAAATAAACTAAATAAATATCAAAGATAAATATAACTTCATTTATCAACATCTGCTTTGTTTAACAATCTAAATACTCATATTTATCAAGAATGAGAATTCAGTTAGATATCAGAGTTAGATATCAAATACAATAACTGTTTTCTCTTCTTTTACATAAAATAACAATTTCTATAAATTCATTTAATTCGTATTTTCATGCATCGGAAAAAGTGGAATACAAAATAAAATCGTTCGCTTCTGCGAGGCTTTTACGTAGTTTTACGCTCTACGAAAAAAACAATCCACGCGCGCATGTCACGCAAATAAAGCATAGAGAAGCCACGTAGACGTAATTTTATATTCAACGTCACATAACTTTGATATCAAACGTGGATTTAATTCGCTCTTGCACCCGTTGTGCAAAGATTCCGACTAGACGACAGGAAAAGTACGCAATATGCTTTACAGGGCGATGGTGTATTATCATTTCACTCACGTTCACACGGATTCCTCTTGATATTCAGATTGGAATCACGCTAATTCATACCGCGCTACAGAATCGCCTTACACGCGACGACCACGCGGACAGAAAGATCCTTCGATATTCAAGACCCTACGTTGAATTTGCATTTAGATAAAATACAGCGTCAATATTGGCGAGACTGTAATCAGGTATTGTTCACACGAAAATCTAACATAATAAACAGCGGCTTGTCGTCTTGCCAAATGATTTAATGAACGAGATTAGTATATAGCCAATGTAGAGTAAGTGAATATTTTTTGAGCAAATCGAGCGATAGCAATCCAAGATTTGCATAAATATATAGTATTGAAAATTATTCAAATTGTACAAAATAATATTGCATTTAACATTACACACATAAACATATTTTAGTCGTAACATGAAACTCGTGTTTTCCTAAGCATAAAATTATTCGATTGTGCATTCCACAAATGCGACAATCTCGCGTGGAATGGTATAAAAAGATTAAAGTACGGATAAGTGCGTAATTGCGGAGCTCGAATTAGCTCATGCACGAAGATGAAATCGGGGTTATCGCCGCGCCAAAACGGCGAGACGGCTCGAGATCGAAAACAATCGAGGTTCGTTACTAGAGCGGTAACTCGATAGCCGCCGCTTAATGAGCGTTTTCAGCAAAATCCTAAAGAGGTATTTGCACAAAGCTCCACTGTTAATCGGAACCTAATTAAGTGAGGATAGAGCAGTAGAGAGAAGATAGCGCAAAATAAACGGCAGATGAGATAAATAGTTGTTGGCGAAAGATCTACGGAATCTTCATTCGCATATATGTACTTTTCACATGATTTATTTTTGCTATTATAATTCAGACCAATCTGGAATTGAAAATCGTCGACGATCTAGATATTTCCAAAGTACATTTTAAAAGACAACGTAACGAAATAATAAAATATTCTGTCAAATTCTTAGCTTATATTTATCTATAGATTCTATATTATATAATCTTCATCACAACTTGTCTATTCTTTCAACGAAAAAAATCTATTTAAAAAAATAAACATCAACATTAAGTTATTACTTATTTCATTCGTTATTCATCACATTTTTTATATCGCATTATTGCAAGAGTTTTAACTTATACTTATATCAGAATTTAAAAATATGCTTAAAAGAAGTTGGAATTGTATTTACTGATTTGCTTAGATAATTAATTGCTATATCTTCAAAAACATAAGATAAATATATATAAACCATAAATAAATATAGAAAGTCTTATAAGAATTTTTATATTTTTCTATAATTAAACAAGAAAAAGCAACTAAGAACTCTATAAAAGTTGTGACAATCTGTTTTCATACAAGTATTCGATATAGGGACTAAGACATCATTTTTAAGCACAACGGCTTTACATTTCCTGAAAGAGCGTATGAAAAAAACATCCGGTCACGATTCGCATTATCTCGTTTCATCGCTACAACAATGAATCTCTTCCCGTCCCTACGAGTCTCAGACCCTTAAAACAGACCTTCCCAAATTAGGCGGCGAATTCTCCACCCGGTCAACACCGCCTACTGGATTCTTTCTGCTCTCGTGCATGTGGAACAAAGTCAATGACCCGTTATCATACATAGAAATCAAGAATCAGTCGTTGCCGAGATCCACCTACGCTTCCCACGATTCTTTCGATTGTGTAGTTTACAAACGAAATACTAACGGCAGCTATTCAAAATATGCTATCGAAAATATTGCTTCATTTATCTTATAAAAATAAATTCTTAAAGTTATAGTATTCAATAACAAAAATTATTATTTTCAAAAAATAATTTTTTCTAATAACATTAATAAATCTGAAGTTTCAAACATGTACATATCAAAATAATATACCTCAATTTAGTTTTTTGTTACTTTTCGTTGTAAATCATAAAGAAAGATCGTCATATATTTATAATTTTTGTAACAATTATCTACATAAAATCTTTTATAATCAAAAAATAATAACATAAAAAAGACAAAATATTAAAGAATCAGAGAGGATTGTTCTCTTTTAGTTTTTCTACATTGAAACAGAATTGAACAATTTTTATTTCTTACCACTTGATTTCTACGTAATCGAATATTTCGCAAATGTTAACGATGCTCAGCACGCATGATTTCGGGAGCGAATTTAGAAGACGTTATTTTCCCGGATCATCTCCAAAGTCGCTCATCTTCCCACGTTCTCGCCGATCGGAGTTTTCACGGCGTGGCGGAGAAACGAAAGAGGAAAAATATTGAAAGTCAGAGCGCGACGTGCGATTCTGTTGTATCGCCAGGTGACTCAGCAGTCCCAGCACGCTCTTTCGTGCTCGTTCGAGAAATCATGAACGGACATACGAAACGGGAAGTGGAACCCGAAGGAAGAAATACGCTTATCATGTCCCAACAGCGAAAATACGGGGAAAATAAAATCTGCGTGGACGTGAAGCCTAACCATACATGACTGGCAGTGCACGAAGTATAAAACCGGATTGACATTTACGTCTGACTCGAAAGTATGCATAACTGAACAGAACGTAAAGCTATGATATACGGTATACAATCAGGCATCTTCGATTGTATGTAATCATAGATCATCATCATCGTCACTTTACTCATAACATACATCAAAATTCGTTCTGGAATATTTATATTGCTATTTTGTATTTATTTTTGTTTATTTATGTCCTATTGTAGTATATAATCCTTTTTTATATACCTTAAAGATTCTTAAAAGTAGCAATACTGCTAACATCTCGCCAATTGCGCAGTTTATATATTTTTAATATATATTTCTAATTTCTATGTACGTCATATTAATGCAGATAGTGCAGTTCAAATTTTTAAATAAAAATCATATAAAATAAAGAACGTCAAAAGAATATTTTAAACATTTTTTTATTCAAAATAAGATTTTGTACAATTATTACACTTGTAATCCCGTTTTCAATCTTTGCGTCATCGCTGAATACTTTTCTTTTGTAATTGTCTTCAATTAGTCGGTCACAGTAATTTATATTTCTGGAATATCGTCGAATGACTTTCAAAAATCTCGTAACCTTAGTTCACACGTTTTTATTAACTTTATCCCTCTGACTATTTCTTGTTCCTAAAACTGAAATTTGCAATTAAAAAATCAAATATGTTGTAATATTTCAGAAATTCAAATGACGATTGTAATCAATTAACTAAAGACGACAAAAGAAGAGTACTTAATGCAATGTAAAGATTGAAAACGAAAAGAAAATAATATATTGATTATAAAGGATTCTATTTTAAATAGAAAATATTGAAAATATTTTTTTAACGCATCTTTATTTTATATAATTTTTTATTTCAAAACTTTTATTAAATAAGCTTATTATATAAGCGACTATATTGTGTGGATCTCTTATTGATTATATGATCTATTATGATATCCTTAAGTTCCATTTTAATTAAATATATTCGAAAATAAGAGAATGTATATATATATATATATATATATATATATATATATATATATATTTTCTCTATGTATCATACATTATCTTCTTCCATTTATTAATGTTATACTTACATACAAAGATGTAAAAAGCGTGAGAACATGGCTGGTAGATTATTCTCTATGTACGAAATGACGCAGAAATGCATCACTATCGCCCCCCTATATGCGATGTCGCGTTGTTGCTGACCAAGAGAAGGGTGTTGGGTTCCACGATGCAACGGAATTCGAGCGGGGCGCCACGGTGTCGCCGCGTCGCGTTTTTATCGTGACCTCCCGATGGCGTCTGTGGCGACCGTATGGTTCAGGGAGAGAGAGAGAGAGAGAGAGAGAGAGAGAGAGAGAGAGAGAATAATCGTGCCGCGTGTGCACACGTTACGCGACACACGGGCGACGTTGCGTAGCGTGATTTGTGAGCGGGTAAAGCGTTACGCCGCGATTCCCGTCATTCTGTGATGCATCGCTGCGGCACGCGTCTGATGACACAGCTACATGGGCAACGAGCGAGCGAACAAGTGAGATAGATAGATAGATAGATAGATAGATAGATAGAGAGAGAGAGAGAGGGAGAGAGAGAAAGAGGGGAGAAAGGCAAGGGAGAAAGGCAAGGGTTAAAGGACCAAAGCGCTCGCTATGTGCACACAGTCGGGTGCACACGTGTGCGACCACGAACACAGGGATGCACACCCCGAGATCAGGTAAAATCATCTCCCGTCATTCGACGAAACAGTTTAGAGATCGCGATCGGAACCATCGATGAAAGCTATCGGCAGACATCATGTACATACGTTGGTCTCGTTTCGCACGTAACGTTTCACCCGTTGTCATCTCGTTTACGACACCCTATCCATTCCACGCCGATTTCTGATGAATGAGAATTGCGAATTCCAATTCTTGCTTTTCGCCAATTTCGATTTATAGTAATACACTACACATGTAAAATCGTCACTTTGGTCACCGCTGAATAAAACGTTACATTCTGTGTCTGTTACAGATAGTGTTTTCAAAATGCGGCACTAAATTAGCACTGCCAAAACGATCTTTTCATAGATCCTCTAGATTATTACGATTATCCCCTATATTGCGATGATTCCCTACACGGACTTTATATAATTGCATCGAATCCGTTTATCCTCATTCTATACTAGGTTGATGACTGGGAAATATATTAGTGATGTTACGAGTTTCTATTTCATAGCACTATTTATAAGTTTATTAGTCGCAAGTTACTATTATAGCTTGTGAAAGCATGTGAGTAATACGCTCATAAACAGCGCTATGAAATGGCAACTTGTAGTCGTATATCGTATATAGGTACCTCAATTGTGATTTTAATCCGCGCTCATTACGAACAAAATCTATTCCACGAGACTAAAGATATAACTATTACCGAATAAGCCATGACTTAATCTGTATTTACGATATTGTCACTGCAACAGATTTCATTAGCGGAACGATAACATAAAAAATTAATGATCAATCATTCAGGCCAAATGTGATATTCAGAGAATGGAAAGTTAGTTTTTAAAAGTAACTAGTTACCATTACCGAGTGAAAACAGTAACTATATAGTTATCGCGTTACTTCCATTATCTGGTGATATTGTATAGATTGATAAAAAATTGAACAAAACATTTTTTCAATTACTTCAGTGACAGACACAGAACGATGTTGCTGCATTTATCCGTGAAGAGAAATTCACACTTAATTGCACTGCTATGTAGAACCGATGACAGTCCCACGAGTACGTCTCCGTTGCAGCAGAATCCGATGCACTCTTCATTCTACCCTTCGTCTGAGGGTGGTGTGCCCTCGCGATACGCGAACGCACCTGTTTCGCTAAAATGGGAGAATCCGGGCAATGGTGTGACGGAACGCGACTGATTCAATTCGAAACTGGTATGCACCACGCGCTGAAGTTGAGGACATTCGAGCGGAAAAGGGAATTCGCAATTCGCGTCGATTCGTGTTCATCCAGTGGTTAATTCTTGTGTTAGGTAGAGAAGCAGCATCGCCGGCGAGCACCGAACCGGACGCATTCGCAGATTGAATTCAGGTCAAATTCTGCCAAAATTAAAGATTGGGACGAAATTATGGATTTTGTGATATCAATATGAATGCAATTATGATTTTTTTTTTTTAAATCTTACTCGAAGATTTCGCCAAAATTCCTTTGTTTTTAGAGAATATTTGTTACCAATAGCATTAAAATAAATTCGAGTAATACAAATATTAAAATTTTAATATTAGCACATTCGTGTTTTTATTACAGAAACCTTTAAAAAGACCTCGATTACCTCGATTATTCTTTACCAGTAAAAACCTTCGTTTTGAAGCAAGGACATTATGTGTGCAGCTACCCGAAAGATATCAAGGTCAATAAAACGGTAAATATTTGCTTCAATAAAATTACTCTTTAGAGTAAAATATTACGTCCCGAATTTATATAGAAGATTTGAAACGAATTTTCCGAACAAGCTCATTAGAACATTATAGACATATATTTGCTAACTATATTTTCTCCTTTATATATCTCAGATGAAAGGAAGTAATCACATTTATCTATCCTACTTTCGCGTTATTTGTACTTTTCAAACTCTCTCCCTATACTTATCGAATTATACAGAAACGCATTGTTGCAACGCGCAGATACTGCATAAAAAACAATACTAACAGAATAATAATGTCAGCTTTCTGCTCCGGTAAAGAAGTTTTTCGCGCGTAACCGCGCGGTTGGATAAACAGGAAGCTGCTTATGTTCGCGGACGCGGTATAAACCGCAAGTTACTATGGTATATAGATACGGTAGACATTTCTCTCGATCGAGGCTCGTGATCGTCTATTTCTACATAGTCTTAACAATGACTCGCGGGAGGAAGAGAGAGTTAAAGGTTGGACGATTACTCGAATGGATATAGAACATTCGAAAGAAAACGCAATACTGCTTTGCGATTATATATACGATAACATATATGGTACCCCAAAAAGACTAATGTATATCCTTATATATTGTACAATGTCCAATTCTTACAAACAAATTGAAGAAAATAGCAAAACAATCTGTTTAGAAAGTATTTAGAAAGTATTAAAATCTGAAACATTCTTTGATTAAGATTCAAGATTGTAAACGTAAAATATATAATTGTTTTATTAACTTTAAGTAGATTTCACTATAATGATATTTTTATTTAACGTGTAATTGCTAAGAAATTTAATAATAATTTATTCTTTGTTTTAACTTAATAAATTTAATAAACATTTACATGATAATATTTATACAATACAGATAATTTATACAATACATAAAAAGAATTTATATAGAGGAATGTTTAATTAGTCAAAGAAAGAAAAAGTTTCAAGACACCTTGTACTTTAATGAATAATGCGATATCACAAGTCCGAGTCAAAACGTATTTCCACTCGCCCCTCCCATAATGCCTTTAGATTAATCCTTTTTTCTGGAACCCATGTACCATTGCTTCTCCTTTAATTCGCTCTCTTCCAGTATAATTTCCTCGCCGCGTTAGAGCTAATAACATAAAGTACTCGGTGCTTTTCGTACAGACGCTGATGCATCTCCGGCCATCCGGTTAACAGCGGGTAAGATCTTGGAGATATTGCCGACTCGATTATACGCGCGGGATGTTTCACAACGAACAAAATAATAGCTATGCTATATTACAAGAGCCGCCAAAGTATCTCGCTTCAAGTACGTATTGTTCGTTGAGAAATAGAGCGAAAAAAAATATATATATTGTGTGTGTGTGTATATATATATATATATATATGTCAGTAGAGAATAACTATAATGGATTCAACACGTCAGCCGTCCATTTGAAAAGCAATCTAAGTAGCCTAATAGTTTTAATCTCTTTGACTTTTAAGATAAATATGAATTTAATCTTTTTAATTTTTTGCCTTTGCTTTAAAACAATCTTCAGAAACAAGTCGAAAATTGCAAATATATGAAAATATATCATTTTTTTATATTGTCTATTATATCTATAAATATCAGCGTTAACAAAAGAGAGTTTTGTTCATAAGAATTCGAAAAATATTTGAATAAAATAAAATTGTCTGGAGTTTCATTTTCTTAGAAAAATTTTGACGCAACTGCAACAAACAATTACGACAATCTACATGAAAATGCAAGCGAATAGATATTAATTTGTAATAATTTGATTTAAGATTCTTTCGAAATAAACATCTCGTGTCTCTTCTATTTTTTTCTCGAGTTGGTTATTACATTACCGTATTATTACTTTAGCTCTGGACGTTGGCAAATATTACAGTCTAAAGAAAAACTGGAATAGCCAGAAATAATTAGTAATATTACACTCCCAGCAGAATTAATTTTAAGCAAAGAAGTAATGAAGGTCATAAAATGCAGCTGGCAGAAGAAAATGCATATTTTATATATATGCATTTAGAAATGTATATAAAAGAACGATGGTGAGAAGTTAATAATAAATTGCATGTTTTATTTCCTTCTCTTAGAAACTAATTTATTATCCTTTTCTTTAGAGAAAACTTGTCTTTACATTGATGCGAAGCCGTATTTATAACGGAAAACTTAAACTATATTATTTTAGATAAGAATAAGCGGATTGTTCACATATTGCGCGACATGTACGCTCCATACTACCTACGCAAAATCGTTGTCCACGAAGCCTACATTCCCTATCGATTCGTGGACGGTGTCACGGAAAATGCCGGCATACCAATGCCCGAATGCGATGGCGGGGGCGAAACAGAAGGATACGCAGACTGGCTTGCTGAGTGTGTAAACTATGACGGAGAAATAACGAAGAGAGACAATTGAATAAATTGATCACATACATCCAACTTTATATTAGTTATTGATTACCGTATGAAAAAATAAAAACTCCAAAGTCACATTAAAAACGCTGCACAAAAATCTTTCTAAAAAATTTATAAACGTATAACTAAAAGTCAACACCTCCACGAGTAAATCTCGAATTAAAATAAATAGAAGTTAAAATATATAAAAATACATAAATAAAAATATCTTTCTTCAAGGAATGATTTATTTGCAATTGTAAAAATTAATTTCTTAAAAACATTCTATCTGCACATATTTTGATGAATCTACATAAAAAGCTAAATTGTTTTTAATATTATAAAAAGATATATATTTAAGAAGTAATGAACTTAATTGATATAAATGTGCAGGCGTGGACAGTGATGTAAATGTATGATATCTCTGTATACAAGGAAACATACATTGATGATAAACAGACCGAACAAAATTGGATGATGGAAATTCATAGTGGCGAGTGGGCGTTTATTTAGTTTATTAGTGCGATCTAGCGTAAGTATGCTTGGATGCCCGTGGGACGGACAGCCTTTTAGCGTAACGCGATCGCAACACTGTTCAAAATCTCCATTTTCCATACTGTTTCATTCACGATGCGTTCTAATTACCCCCGCAGGCCGGCCGTGTGGTTTAAACATCGGATTCCATATATACATATGTATGTATACGCACGTATGATGCTTGGCGATGATACGAACGAGATGAAGTAAGGTCGGGACGCAAACAGCAAATCACATGGGAAATTTGTGACATATCACAATAGTGACTGTAATTACCATCAGATATAGTCGTTAGCGCTTTATGGACCACTAAAAGAGATCAATGCTATCACTGCAGATATTGGTGCGCTCCGGCATGGCCGCATACGACCGAGGGAGACGACCAGAGGTGGTGGCGGAAGCGGGAGTGTATCGTATTGCAGAGACGTATTGCATTCGCACCCACCGATGGCACCGCCAATATTAATCAACGATAATAAAATGCACCATCGATATAACGATTGGCTGCGATTACGCAATATCCCTGATTCTGGATGCTGGACTGCTGTATGCAATTATCAAGATTCCCGAACACGATAATCGTGCGGATGATTACTTATGGCCTGAGTGAGTTAGGTAAGCGTTAAATCACATTACCGGTTTAAATGTAAAATTCATGAGTATACACTTTCTAGACAAGTCAGATTGTCCCGTCAAATTTTTATTCCACGTTCGATCGATTTATTACGCGAGATTGCGCATTCCGAATGATGATAACACTCCCGGAAACGGATAATGCAAAGATCGGGCTAGCCCGGACTTACGTCCGCCAGAACTATTTGAAAACTACTCCGAACTGTCGGCTCAACTGAAAGTATGTGGCAGCGGGATTGTGCCTGGAGAACCAGTACATTATTCATGGGGTAAGCATTACGAATCTCCTCTCGAGAATAATGCAAGGACGTCCACGGCGTGAGCGGTGTTATAAGATTAACGGGAAACTTATTGCGCTCAGCAAAAATGTATATCAGATCGCAAGAAATATGTATCTCTTTCTCTCAGGCCGCTTTCGCTCACCGCTCGAGAAAATTTCATATCGCTAAATTCACACCATCCACGTACTTTTCCCGCCGACATAATCATTGTACGTATTATAAAAACAATGGTTGCTTGATACAATGCACGTACGGAGCAGGAAGCGCGGAATATCATCCGACGTTAAGCGAAATTATTTTAAACGTGACATATAAATGTATTCGCCTTTACTTCAAAAAAATGTAAAGGAAAAGATTTTACAGTTAAGAAGACGATTGTTAAAAAAGCGTGGTCATTACTGAATAGAAGATTACTTTTTGAAAATTTTCACCTTTTACGTCATCAATTTCGTAGTTTCGCGAAATATGAAAAAGAGGGAACAAAGTTGTACCATTATTAAAATAGCGTTTTCAAATGTAAAGTACATTGAACAAATATCTTCCGTGGCGAAACGAGGCAGAACGGTATATCGCACGATATTACGCTATATTTGTTTTGCCATTTCGCAGCAGTACGACGCGCAATGCGTTTTACTCGGGCGAATCGATGTAACACGAACGTATCGATACGCATTTTTGCATCTGTCTACCTACAGTTACTATCGAAGTTGCCGAGTAATCTACGATATCTAGCTGTATACTTCACGAAATACAGCCCAAGAAAAATGTCAGCCGTAGAGACGCTACGACTTTCTGTATCGTGAGACTGTTTCACGATATACTCACTTTGCGAAAATTGCCGCAATCATACTTGTTACAATATATGTTACCACAAATGAAACACGTGCAAAGTATTCGATAACATCTGATGCTTGCCATATTTACGGTGATAATCGTAACTATTAAACATTGATGGGAGATAATAAAAGTGTTAACAATATATACGTTATAAATACACGACACATTTAAGATAATTGGAATATTTAATATCAGCTATAAAAGGTATATATATTTTGAATGATATTAGTTTGACTTACTTTTTTTCTAGATGTCAGGGCAGTCATTTAACTAAACCGAGAAGTGTTTCAAATCTGTCATAACTAGAATAATCAGTAACTCGCAACTAACAAGTTTTTTTTTACAAATTTCATCATAGCGGTCTTAGATTTTCAAATTGAAAATTTTTAATAACTTCTTTAATTTTACCAACAACACTGTGTCCGTATGCACAATAATGGCGGAACTATTTGATTAAAATTATAATTGAATTATAAATTCTTCTAGATTTAGTCAAGTGGCTACATCTAGAAAAAAATTAATCAAACTAATATATTCGGAATAGATGAAAATTTACGATAGAAAACATATAACAGTTCATTCAATACGCAAAAAACGGGTTGCAATAATGTCTACTATGTCTGCATCCTTTACTCTTTGGTGAGACACTAAGCAGTCTGTTTTAGAACTTAATCAATATACATGCGGCGTGAACTAACAGCCCTCCAGGAGTAAGAGCAACTCTTGGTGAAGCGTGTACGTAAAGTAGATATCGACTGTTCTACGTGTACCGTAGTTGTTTACGAAGAACCCTATAAAGAAAGGTAGAACAACCGTATGCGCGCAAACAAAGAGAGAGAAGCATCTACAGAAGGAAACTATTCAAAGTGAAAGGTTTCTCTCTGTTGTTAGAGAATTTCTGTCCGAAAATATCGTTCAGATCGACGTTATGCAGTAAAATAAAGATGAGAGAAGACTGACAGAAGGAAAGGGAACAAAAATGAGACGATAACACAATAACTACAAAGAGCACACGAACAATTATGAATTAGAGAAATGAAGGAGACAGACATAAGACAGGATCGAGTGAAAGTGAAGAAGTGGACGAAAGCAGGAAGAGCAACGAAGAAGCAAGGAGAAGATAACGAGAAGAAGAGAGAGATCAGTAACCTCCGAGTCAGGTAACCCCGGATTGCCCATTTCCAGTTTACTGCTAATTTATTCAAATTGTATTTGTTCCCAAATATACATTCTATTCTCCGAGTTGCCTCCTTCCATCCATTCTCCTACACGAATATGTACAAGGTGTTTCAGATTCCGTGTAACTTCTTTCATGTAAGAAACAACATGAAATAGATTTTCTCCAACAATATCGATATTGTACTCGGTTAAATTGTATGCTGATTAAAGAAACGTTTTACTTAATTTTATAAATAGACTTTGTTTTAATATGATTTTAATTCAAATAAAAGTTAATTGTATCTATGAGATATTTAAAAATAACTGTAGCCAGTAGAAAATGTGACATCCAAATTTTCTAGCGGAAAAAAAAAATTTGTAGAAGAAAAATCGCTTCCAAGAAATCTAATTACGAAATCTATGGATGGAAAAAGAGATACGGGAAACCTAGAACCTTCTATGTACAGTGTTGCTTGAACGGTGCGCATTGGAATAGCGACGTGTGTAGCGTATTATGCGACGACGCATGTCTTGTTCTGTAACAAATTGCTGCTTCGTTGCACGTTTCGTAGAAACGAACGAGTGGCTACGAGAACGAGAACAGAGGGATGACGGCAGCAAAGCTTCACGAAGTGTGAAGAAACTTCACCAAAATTTCGAAAGTTATGAGAGTCCGCTTTCGTCTATTGCATAGAGAAAGCATAAATGTGTTTTATTTCAACACATGTGAGGATTCCATGTCCTAAATATAACGTATTCACATCAAATACAACCCATACAGTACAAACATGTATGTATAAAATATGTAAAGAATAATAAACCAGATATTACACACACAATAACGATAATAACTGCAATTACAATAATGGAATCGATCAGACATAGAAAATATCAATATTAAAAAGGCAATAATCAAGGCAAATGTTTAATGTCAGATTATATATTTGTAATTTTAGTTAAATGCGTGTGATGTTCATTAAATATATAACTCTTAGCGGTAGTCATAAAATTGAACAACAAATTTGTACAAACGCAAATAGCTAACAATTTATAGAATAATTCGAATGTTTCGTAATAAATATAGATCCATTTGTATGATATACAAAGTAATTATTTTACATTAATTATAGTTTGCTGAAAATCAATTTTCACTTCGACATCGATAAAATTTCAATACTGAATATGTTATACAAGTCCCATGTTACAATGCCGTTTACATTCCGTTTCATAACAGGAAAACATTAGCAAAGTCTTCAACAAAATTAGCAAATTGCTGCCGTCACTCAACATGTTAAAGCATGCTGCGGATGAATACGAAACGAAACGATGAGCAAGGTAATCTCCTGGCAGGCAAATGCTTGTGTCACGAAGACGACATGCTGAATGACGCAAGTCTCGGGAGCATTTAGCGCTATGAATATTTCGGGAGCGCAGTTGTATTGTGAACGTCAAGAGATGCTTCCAACAGCAACGGAAGCTCATGGTTCGCGCATTTGATACACCGTTAGAGCCAAGTGATCATGTTTGCTGCACCTTACGAAGCGCAACAGCTGTTCGTCGGTGATACATGCACATAGTCGATCAAGGGACTACTTGTAAGAAAATGCATAGTTGTCTGATGCGGACGACCTGTAAGATCAATGTTTACATAAATATTCGACAAGTATTGAATTTTATCATGCTTACACTGCCTGAGCGAATAGAAAATTATATAAAAGGTAATACAGTACATGAAAAGAACAGTTTTGTTCAAGTATTTAAAAATTTAACTAGATACAGATTTGAACATAATTTTGTTGGACCATCAAAATAATTGTATAAGATTTAATAAGATGCTTAAATTGATACAACGTCAAAACTTTATGTAGCAT
>Ga0157364_1002269_pt1 | contig 17695 bp, 13 predicted proteins | sample AttsexASBM2_FD_111476 | JGI IMG/M metagenome (GOLD analysis project Ga0157364, IMG submission 111476) | Fungus gardens microbial communities from leaf cutter ant in Ribeirão Preto, State of São Paulo, Brazil - Atta sexdens ASBM2 | ecosystem: Host-associated > Fungi > Mycelium > Unclassified ... | reverse complement strand
TTCAGGACATTCCTCAAGTTGTTTTTCGCGAAGACATATTAATATTTTATCAGAAAACGATAATGAATGTCACATAAATCATTGAAATATTGTTGCAGACAATCTCTAGTTCTTCTCTCCGCCTTCGGTATCCGTGATTTCCCTTTTTCACCGCTCTCCCTCACTCGTTCATTTTGTGGAGCAACTTTAGTGAGCAAAAAGTCGAGCGGCACGCTCGCCTAAGTGACCATCGTACAACGACTAGTACTTCTCCGAGATCTCCCAGAGGCCTTTCCGATTTTCCTTTTGTCAGTTTCTCTGTTGCAATCAGTCCACTGGCATGGATTCTCATGCCTCTCCGTCTCGTTTTTCGCAAAACGAGTATCAGTCAGCAGATCGCTTTATTTTCATGAGTCATGAGAATGTAAATTAATCTGCCAACTCATTCCCATAGCTTCATTAAGTCGCTCGTACCAGACGCCTAGTTCCCATTCACTCCGATATGGAGACGACACTTTGGGCCGCTTCTTTTGCCTTCTACTCTGAGGTAGCACTGGTCAAAACTGGGTTGTAAGGTCAGGATATGTTCGCCGACCCAATCGCTAACTACTTGACTTGCAAAGCGACGAGCATTAACTTGTCCAAGACGGTAAAGAGCGACTATAGAGAGAATGACCGAGTCTGCGATTCGTCTGGAAAGCATTCTCCGGAATATCTAAATTCGGAATAACTGAGTATTAAATTTTATAAAAGTAATGTCTTCTTCTTTTACTAAAGAATACGACTTTATCACTGAAACTCATTTACCTTTAGTCGTTAATGGAAAATTATGTATGCCTTGACAGCTTTGTCGAAAAAAAATCTATTCCAAGTTGGCCAGTAGGGTTTGCCATTAAAAAATAATGTGGCAGAAGTGGGACGCTTTGTATGTACGTGACGTGACATAAAATTTACGCGTAGTCATTGCAAATACATCGTTCGAGACAGTACGCTAAGAGGGTTAAAGTGTCACTATTTTCCAGTTACTTCGTAGCAATCTGTTGTACGCGACAGTTCACTTCCTGTTTGTTGTTTTATATTTTGAAATATATTGGAAAAAATCGTAAATTGCTTATGGCGTTATTAAAAAGACATTTCAATCAAATGGGATGAACATTGCAGTTTCACATCGTAAGAATCTGATGGATAAAGAACGATTTAGGACAATGCGAATAATAATTTTCATCGCTAACCGTCGCTAACTGTAAAATTATCCTAAAATTGCGTAGGTATCCGCATGTAATGTCATAGATGCGTTGGGAATTCTCCGAGTCATCTTGAATGATTATAGTATTCTTCGAAAGAAGGATGGGAATCATAAAATTTAGGTATTCTTCTACATTCTCTTCGCGCGCAGAAAGTGCATAAGCATATGATATGGCGCTATCTTAATCATCTCGAAGAATACAATAAAATTCACTTATAAATAAACATAAAATATCTTAATTTTTCAACGTAAATCCCTGACCCCTATATTTTTCTAGCATTATAAACAGTAAGTCTTAATCAATGAATTTTGCTGCGGTATTGTTTTTCATCTTTCTTTAGCGGTGCATTACACAAATAGCATTTGATAAAACACAGAACAATTATTGCAATATGCGTTTTCCAATTGTATATATTTTACTTTCTCTAGAACATTACGGGGTTTTTTTCCAGAATATTCTCATATTCTGGATTCAATAGAAAAACTATTATAAATTTTTCTATTATAAATTTTTCTTCTTAGTTTTCAACGTTTCATCTCTTCATTGTATCACGTTTAACTAAAATCGATTTTTTACTTCATAATAAGAATAATAAGTAGCAAATAGATCCTTGGCGAATTATGTTGAATATTAATAAATTTAATGTTCATAATTTAATTTTCATAAAGACTTTAACAGCGCCAACTCTCTCTACAAGGTCAGACTCTGTTTATTCATTTATTACTATTTCGAATTGTGATGTCAGAAGTGAGAAATACCCTAAAAATTTTGCAAAATTTTGCATATTCTAATATGAAAATACAATTCAATAAAACAGCACTTGTAATCGATAAAACCTTGTAAATATATTAAAAATTCTTTTCTTGTTAATTAAATAATAAATAACCATTTATCTGGAAATAAATTATGCATATACTAAAAAACGAAATAAACTGTAATATGTCTATAACAAACTATTAAATTAATAATATTAAATAAAAATCGATCGATTAAATTAATAATGTACAGAAATTAATAAGTTTAATTTCTCACTGAAATAAGAAGACAATTTTCAATTTATAAATTTATACCATTGATTATATAAATATTGTATTAAAAAATATATTTATTCAAATATAATTTGTAAGAATTTGATGTGTTTTCTTGTTTCTGACGTCATAATCTGAAAAAGTAGTAGTGAGTGAACAGTAGCCTTAATTACAGTCGTTCGCTGTTGAATAATTAACCGTCTTCTGTTAACATTTTCAGTGGCATCAAGCTGTGCTTGTAAAAGGGAAAACATGGAAATCACCGCGATTTAAATTAAATACGCTTACAATGACTTTAATGCCACGTTTACTGACACGCACGATCGCGATTGCGTGTTCTACTAGCTACAATTCTTTATCGATCATTTTATGTAAATTACACGTTATATATTATAAATTGTCAATAACATATAAAATTCATCATACTTGTTACGGGCTTTTAACATTGCTATAACGTTCTTGAAATATTTACAATGATTTAAATAAGGTATTATTATTATTATTATGCTTGTGCCCTCCCCCCCTCCCTTTAGTAATTATTTAACACTATGTGTGACGTATGATTTATTTTTATCATTGATCCGTTGTTTTTATCAATTATTTTGCAATCTTTTCTTTTGAAAAAGAAAAATAAATAAGCTTCTTCAACTGAAACTCAATATTAAAATTCAATAATTATCACTTAAATCGTCTCTTCAATTAAAAATAGCTTTGGATCTAACAAAAAATCTAATATGACTTTTAACATTGCTGTTCAAATAAACGTAATATTCAAATAAAAATAATGTTCAAAAAACATTCTTGACACCAATGTTCAAAGTAAATTTATAATAATTTAAATAAAATTTCATTATATTTTTATTTTAAATTTTTGTCAAACTATTTAATACTGTATAAGACTTACTACTTACTTTATTACACTAAAATATCTTTACGATTTATCCGATTACTTTTATCAACTTTGCAATTTCTATTCTGAAGAAAAGAAGTAAATAAACTTCTTTATCTGAAACTTGTTTGTTGAAGAAAAAAAAATAACTTGAGATCTAATAAAGATTCTGTTATGGTTCTTTTGATACCGTTATAACATTCAAAGTATTGGGTTGTCCGGAAAATTCGTGCCGACTAAAATTTAAATTTTAGTATACATTTATTAAATTAAAATTTTCTGCGTTTCAATTTTCCTTCAACATCGGCACGAACTTTCCGGACGACCCAATAGATTTATAACGATTTAAATCAAATGTTATTATATTTGTCTTTAACAATTGCTACATAATACTACGTGGAACGTATTATTTTATTTTACTAAAAATACTTTTGCGATTATTACTTGTTTTACCCGATTGTTTTTTTTGTAATCTTCTCTTTATCTGATTGCTATTTTGCAATCTTCTCTTCCATAAAAGACAAATAAATAAGCTTCTTGGCCTAAAGCTTTCGTTAAAATTCATCAATTACTTGAGACGTTTATTAAGAAAAAAAAAAAAATAACTTGAATATAACAAAGAACCGCAAACTACAGACATTTGTCGATGCCTTTTATCTGATCAATATCTTAGGAGCACTCCTGTTAGGAGTGTGCACCTGCTACAAATTATAATTGAATTACGGGACTGGTAATAACAAAATTGATATAATAATAAGCAATGAAGCTTAAAAGAGGGAATACCTATCATTTTATCAAGTGTAAAATATTGCTGTAGCGTTCCAGGAAATTGTTATTCAGGCGTTATATTAATAATGATAGCGGCCGCAAGCCATGAACCGGAAAAGCCGTTACAAATATTAGCGCAAATAGCGCAAATAACGTACCGAAATGCTCTTTTTAACCATTGAATAAACTTTACTTGAATTTACAAGAATTAGACATACCCTTTCAAAACTAAACATACTCTTTCGAAACGTGATTGATAAAATAATTGATAACACTTAATTTCTCCAATTTCTAATAACAAACGGTTCTTTAATTAAATAACTTTTTACATAAAGTTAATTAATTCTGTCTGTTAGCTAAATTTATTAACATAAAATGACGCAAAACAAAATGCATTATGTATCTATAAATGTTATATGTATCTTTTTTCATTATGTAACAATATTTCAGCAGAACCCATTGCGGGACAGGTGTTCTCGTCTTTCGATGAAAGTTTGGACGAAAAGAACGACGCGGAAATTTTTCGCGCTGTCGTCGAGTCAATGAGACAATGGATGCTTCACAAAAGGGTTAATCATAGAGGAAAAAGAGAGGTGTCCAAGGTTTGCTATGAGGACATCGGATGCTTCGAGGATACTGGACCCTTCAGTTATTTGGAGATGCTACCGTCACCGCCAAAAGACGTCGGAACTAGGTAAAAAATACGAGAGATATCTGATAGCATGTACAAAAAACGTCCTAGTTGACACTAATTAAAAGTGACATAACATTAATATTATATTTTCGCATTCAATGATGTAACTGTTATGTAACATCATGTTATATAGCCTTGGCCGAAAGTATTAATAATTATACTTTTTTATTTACCTAGAGTTCTTTTATTTACTCACTTATTAGTTATCGGCATTATATAAGTTTAAAGTTATTTTTTCAAAACAAAGATAATTCACAGCAAATGTCGTAAGTCAAATTTTAATTAAAACATTAAATAATAGTTATATATACTAAAATGCCTAATACTTTTGACCCAGATTACATTTTATTTAGTGTGAAATTACAACATAGACGTTATGTTACCTTTATTTGATAATCGACTAGGGTGGTGTAAACTCTATTATGGAAAATATCTGATATTGTATTACGTGATAATGCGTGCGTGAGATCATATAATTGCGATATAAAATATTTTCATTTTAAAAAATTGTGTAATTGGCATTCTCTTTCGCTAGATTTATCGTATATGGAAGTAGAAAGGCAAGATCGATCCCTATGGAAGTACCCGCCGATAATATAAATGATAACGTCCGCCGTGCCATAGACCCTAATCTTCCAACCAAAGTGATCGTGCATGGATTTGGAAGCGATTGCAACCATTTATGGGTTTACGATATGCGATCCGCGTTAATGAGCATCCACGATTGCAATATAGGTACTTATGTAACAAAATTTACGTAACTATTTTAATGGCTCGTGTCCAACTGATCTTAAGAAACAAAAACCTGGCCTACATCTCTTAATACAGAATTTGCAGAAAGTTTAACGGTAAACGTTGCTTCTATATTTTTTCTAACAAAAATATATTATTTTATAAAGTCTATTAAATATTATAATTATTTGTCAATAAATTAATTTCCTTTAATAATAATGCAATAGTGAGGCTTGTATAATAATATATTTATATGTTTATAATTATGCTGTTTAGGCATAGATTGTGAGATGCAATTATATAATTTAATAAATTCACGAATGTTGACTTTTTATTCATAAATATATAGTAATTAAACAATTACGGTCTTACAAGCATGTATGCATAAATGTTCTTTTCGTTGAATGCTAACTGCATAATTACACACTTCTAGTTTGCGTGGATTGGGGACCTGGTAGCGCTGTACCCAATTATGTAAGGGCAGCGGCCAATACACGATTAGTTGGCCGACAATTGGCAAAATTAATTCGTAGTTTAAACGTGCCGCTGGAAAAAGTACATTTGATAGGATTTAGTCTGGGAGCCCACGTAGCTGGATTTGCCGGTGCTGAGCTCGGAAATGTCTCCAGAATTACCGGTAAGTCAAACATTTCACACGTGATCACTGCGATCTTATCGTATAAAATTTTACGTAAAATCGAGTTTTACGTAATTCAACAGATATTTAAATAACAACTCTTTATGGAACCATAATGTATGCAAATCGAATCTTCAGGTAAGGGAGATTGAGGTCGATTGTCACAATTTTTGAATGATAATTTTAGAAAAAGAAATGGACGTAAGATTTTAAAGCATTATATAAGTTATAATACATTTATATATTAGATATTAAAAAATTATATATAAATTAGATATTAAATATTATCTTGACTACATTATCGTACATATTGGCAAAATACTTTCGACAATACAAGTTTCAAGAAAAAAAAAACATTGCATGTACTTCAAGGCCAAATATATTTTAACCTTAATCAATTTCGAAATTTTAATTGATATTTATAGTTTCAGTGTACTTTAAATTAATACATCTGTGTTTAATGTTAACATAATTGAACGTATTTTCTTTTATTTCAAAGATTAAAATTTGAATAATAAGATTATGTAACTTAAAATTATGTAAGATCGTAAACAATTTTTCACAACGTAGTTAAAAAAAATTAAGGTCCTGGAATCGCGAATTAACCGAATAGGATTGAATTATTTTTATCGGCTATTTTTATCTAATAAATATATTTTTTAAAAGCGATATATTTTTTATATTGCGCATTTATATCGTGATGTGATTTTCAATTTATTCTATGTGTTACATTTGCAATAGCATCATTTCTCCTACGACATTAACTCAGATCATTGTATTCATTTGTATTTGCATTGACTTGAATTGTCAACAATAATCTCCGTGTAAATTTCTTGTATGCAAAATATCTCGATGATCGCAATCTGGCCAATCGAGCACAATCTCTTGCGTATAATCGATTATTAGAGAGTAACTGTAACAAGGTCCCGCTCTCGGCAACCATTTCGATGCATTTAAATGCTTGCTGCATTCTATGCCTCTTACCTCGACACGCGCTGATGCCTTTTAATCAAATACCAACACTGTGAATTATCGATCGTGAGTTTTTTTCACTAATTGTAAATAGGTACCATATGTATACTTGGGTTTCTCCGGATTTCTTTTTCCGGGATTTTGACAAAATGGGACGAGCATTTCTCAAATTTTAAATTATTACACTAGGAAAAATATTTTATTTTATAAATTAAAATTTTGCTGTAACTACAAAAATTTAGTTAAAATATACCGAACAATAATTGTTATAAAATATACCGAATAAAATTATCTTATGTAAAATAAATTGTTCAGTTTATATAAACAAATTTTTTTGTTATTTATAAAGAAAAAAAATGTATTTCATAGAAGCAACTAAATTTTTTCTTATATGTGTAAATAAGAAAATGGCTATTAAAAAAAATGCTTCAACTAAAAGCACTAAATTTTTTTCTTAGTGCAGAGCAAATGATATCTTTCCGCTGATTACTCGTTTTACGCTATTTCGACGCTATTTTACATAAGTAGAATTAAGAAACAATTCTTTCCGTAATTTGCATCTAATTCGCTGTCACGAGTATTTCATTAATTTCGAATTGTGTTTTATTCATTTATATCTTTTAACGTGACCTCCCTTAATATTTTTATAAAGTTTTAATAAAGAGAAATTTATTTTCCAAACTTGAGAAGTAATTTATATACCCTTTTATTGCCGTTTCACGCTTTTTCAAGGTTATTTATTCCATGTAAAGCTTTTTTGCAACTTTTATCCCGATTTCATACATTCACCATCGCAAATGTAAATGAATAGCCAATTACGCGTGACGCGTAAAGTAAAAATATTATCTATAATAATTCACGTACTTACAGGAGCAACCGGTTGATATTTTTACGGTAAGCGTATTTACTAACTTTACTTTAATAATTTAGCATCCGAATGCTTATCCATAATGCTGATTGCCTCTATTGGAAACTGAAATGAAATTTCTCTTAAAATGTGATAGCAATCTTCGCGAAAATGATTGCAGAGATGATTGCCAAAGACCGTTACTTAGTACAACTTTCTAGATCAATAATAGTTCTCTATTTTTTATATTTTTATGATCATTATTCTAAGCATTAATAATGAAAAACTCATAGCTTAGAGGATTATGGAATACACATTCTGTTTTCGTATGTCAATAGGATTGGATCCCGCAGGGCCACTTTTCGAGTCGCATGATCCGAGAGTTCGTTTAGATGCAACGGATGCAAATTTCGTCGATGTTATTCACAGCAACGGTGAGCAACTCATCTTGGGTGGACTCGGTTCATGGCAGCCTATGGGTGACGTAGATTATTATCCAAACGGTGGAAAAATGCAAAGCGGATGCTCGAATATTTTTGTTGGTGCCGTTTCTGACATTATTTGGTGTAAGTTCACCTTAGATATATCGTTATAAAAAATATCCAAAGTTGACATCTCAGAATCTGTCATATAGGACAGTTTTGCTGAAACTATCTATAAAATTTTAGCTAGATACAGATCTGAAAAGAATTTTATTAGATCATCTAAATAATTATTTAGCAATTTTAAGCATGATAAGCAATGCTGTAAAATATTTTATCATTCTTGTATATTTTTGCAGTTTGAGCTTTCTTCATAATTATTTTCATGTGGTCCAACAAAATTATTTTCATAGCTATATCTAACTAAATTTTTTTACTTCAGCAAAGCCATCCTTTCTATGCCCCTTAATTTTTTATTATTCGAATTATAATTATGCTAACATGACATCACTCGTAAAAAAAGCAAAACAAATATGTTTATTTTAATAACAATAATTCAAATTTGCAATTGTGTAATATAAAAATATTGAGTAGATTAAATAGATCCAACTTCGGAAGTTAAAATACAAAGTAATGAATCTCTATATTATATAATAATGTAATCGTTACAGCGAGTGCGGTCGAGGGGAGATCGTTGTGCAATCATCGTCGGGCATACAAGTTCTTCACCGATTCCGTAAGTCCGAAATGCCGATTTCCAGCGTTCCCTTGTGAACAAGGATATGATGGCTTATTGAAGGGTGATTGTTTCCCCTGCGGCATGGACGGTACTGATCGACCTTGCGGCGACATGGGTTATTACAGTAATGAATCACCTGCCAGGGGCCAGCTTTATTTAGTAACGAGAGACGAGGAGCCTTTTTGCGCTCATCAATATCAGATCAAGGTCTATAATAGTCGCAGTGAAAGATCCACCAAGACCTATGGCAAGCTTCAGGTGAGCGTCCGAGACGAAATCTTTCAACGAGTAGCAAATAGCAATGAGGATTCCACTTCTCTGTTTCACAGAAAAAACGAAATTTTTAAGATATTTCAGCAAAATTGTTCTTTTTGTATGCAAATTTGTTATACATTCATATAATTTACTGTTAATACAATACTTGCAATTAGAAATTAGAAATTATTTCTATTCTATTTTCAAATAAAAATGTATTGTAAATAAAAATAAAATATAGAATAAAAAAAATATAGAAATTAGAAATTATTTCTGCTTTACTTTTGCTGTACAGCTTTCACGAATTTTTCAGATGGTTTCTTCGTCTTATTGTTAGATTGAAAATAAAAGTGAAAGTTCTAAAATCTTTTTCATGATAGATATCTCAATCTTATGGATTTTTTTCAGATTACACTTGTGGGAAAAAGTTCTTACAATGATACGTTTGCGATGACTCGCAAGGATGAAGAACTTTTGGTAGGAGCCATTCTTCAAAAAATCGTCGTACCGCATCCTGCAGTCACTCATCTCGAAGCGATCGAAGTAAGTGTATTGACTATATTGATATATTAATTATATTTCCATTGAGAGTTAAATTTCGATACAAGTAGTAATTTATATCTTTGCATAACTAAAACTTACTTGTGTTTTATTTTTTGCTGTAATTACATGAACACAGACTTTTAATTAACATATTTTTTAGAAAAATACTATAAAATTCTACTTTAACATTAGTATAATTAATTGTTAATTTACATTTGAGATGTCAGACATCTTATCGAAATAATCCATGCGTTCTTATGCCAGTTTTTACTAATGTAGTTTAATTTAAATCTAATTCTTCAACTAGTTCTTAATTTTTATCTAATTCTGTCTCTATATTTCCGGATAATTGAATTCGAAAAAGATGAAGAATAAGTTGATAGAAACAGGCATTAATAAATCAGAATAAAGAATTAAAAACATCAAAATCAGCTATTGATTCTACATTGCTACATACAATGAATTAGATAATTATTTTAATGTTGTAATTATTTTTATGTTAACAGATCAAATACACGGCGTATAGCGGCTGGATATCGTCCGGATTGGTGTCATGGACCATCGACAAGGTGGCAATAATCGATAGTTTCGGCAAGATTCTCTCGGTTTGTAAGAAGGGCTTGATTCTAGAATCTGGTCGGTCAGTTTACCTCCCCCTTTATCCCGGCGAATGCAACATACCTTTGGATACTGACAACTCCACTGTATCTTCCTCGGTACCAATACTCGAACACGTAGAGATGGAGAACAGACAGGGTGGCATAGGACCTTTCACGAAAGAACAAAACTACGACACAAAGGATCCTCCAAGATACTCCATGGAAATTCTACCGACAGAGAGAACGTCGCAAAGACGAAATCTCGGTCCGTTCACGAAGGAGCAGAATCGACGCGTCTCCGAGATCGAGACGGTGACATCCTTTGAGGATGCAGAAAAGCGGCGCAACGTCGCGAATCCGTGGATCGTCCTGGATATATCCGGTGATGGCGACTCAAACTCGCTGGAGAACGCAGAGTCAGAGCAAGGACGGAGCTTCTCCGGTGCCACGAACCTGATCTACCATGCCTCGACAGTGTCGGAGCGTGTTGCTGAGACCACCGTGACCACTGTTGCGACTACTACGGAATACTTGTCGGAGATCAGAGAACCGGTATTGCGTCCGAGTAAGAAAGACGCCGGTCGATCGCTCAAGCTGCCCGAGATCATGGAACCGATTCTGCGTCCACGCGCTACCAGGCACAACATGCGGAACGAGGTGATATCACACGAGAAGCAACACGACGAGATACAGGAGACGTCGTCGACCTCCACGAGAGCGTTCACCGTGCAGTTTCTACCTGAGCGATTGGCTGGTATCCTGGCGCAAGCGGAACGATACGCTCGACAAACTCTGTTGCCCCTGATCTCGCAGTACACACCAAGCTTTGTGACTGGTATACGGCACGAAGAGCCAAAGTATTTCCCTCTTTTGAGTGATATAGTGCGCCCAAGAAGCATCGATAACACTGCAGAGATCAGTAGGACGACTAGTCGATCATGGAACGGGGATCAAATCCTGCGGGTGGAAATCGGTCAGCGCAAGTCCGAGAAGTTCAACCTCGACGATAAACGTTATGAGGAATCCTCGAGTGCTCAAACGGAGAAGAACAAGAACGAGCATACTGTATCGAGAGCTGAGGAATCGCCGATGATAGTCGAGGCTGTGTATCCGGAGAAGACAGTAAGCACCAATTCCACCAGTCTCGAGACGAAAGCAAGCAAGGATAGCGATTGGCAGCCAATTGGTGAACCGATTAGTGAATCGACTTTGAAGAATTCTCTGTCGCGAAGGGATTCAAACGTTTCGCGATCACTGGACTGGTCGCTCGATCATAGTCATGACTGGACTTCGCAAAAAGCCAACGCAAATGTGGAAACTGAAGTCAAACCTGACAATGACTGGATTCCGATCATGATCAAGAGCGATATTATTTCAACGACCGCGCGAATTGCGACGTCAAGTGAAGAAACAGTGACGACGACGATCCCGACGATGGAGATCGATACCGTCGACAATTCGCAAAAATCTGCCGAAGCTAGCATCTTCGATGAGGCGAGAAAGGAAGCCAACACGTATGAGAGGAAATTCATACCTCTAATTGACTTCGAGGAGACGACCAGCGACTTGTCCTCGTTGACTGACATTAACGATGTTTCGAGTTCTACGACAGTTGCCACGCATATCCAGAAGATTCCGCGATACAAGACAACAAAAAGTGCCAGAAATATAATACATCCCACGATGATGTTCCCATACGCTTATGAGCGAAAAAATGATCCCAGAACGAGATATATACCGCTGATCCCAGAAGAGGATATGGGCAGAGCCTATCCGATGCTCGAAAGGGATCGTTAATATTACGTATACTAAAAAATGATTTAAAAATGAGACTCAAAAGTTTTTTTTTAATTAAAATATTCGCAAAATGCAAGATCATATCTTCTAAAACACCTTATTTGACATTATCTATTAAGATTGGAAAACAAACTTTACATTTCTTCGGTAAAATTCGGAATTTATTTCTATAAGGTCTCTTTGTTTATATATTGTAAAAACATCAAAAATTCAGAAACTTATGGGATTACCGGCATCATGTTAGTGAACGAAAGATAAATAACTTAGGATTGTTTTAATTAGATAAGAATGTTTCCATGATTCGGATTTCTAAAAATCTAAGGAAAACTATCTGTTATTTCGGGAATTAATAAAATCGTGAATTCCCAATATTGCTTGATTCAAATTATTAAAAAATTATAACTTGTACTACAAGAATAATTTTTTATCGACAACTTTATTTTTAAGTTGGAAAATTTGATTTATAATAAATCTTTTTCAAAATAAATTTTAAAATGAAATTTTGTTGCGAAGAATACAACTAACAGTCTGTGATGAGAAATAATGCGATTTAAAATCAGTTCAAACTCTTCTTATCGCTTGTCTCAAAATTAAACGATCTGTTTCTTATATTATATAATGATGATATTAGATATGAAATAAAAAGATAAGTATAATTTTTGATGAAATAAAATATCGTGTCTTGTAATAGTTGTCGTGTATGTTGTCTTATTGACAAACAAGTGCTTTTTCTTAATGAGCTCATAAAAATAATTCTATTAAAATTGTAGAAAAAAATCGCTAATTTTTCCTTTGGTCATTAGCATTGTTAAGACTTAATGATTTTAGAAAAAAATCTTTAATAACTTTCCTTTTTTTTCATAAAAATTGGGAGCCCTTAACTTTATTACTTTTGTATATATATATATATATATATATAGGAATTTTTTACATAGCTATATATATACATATATATATATATATATATGTATATATATATATATACACAACACACATATATATAGCTTCGCCTTTTACTATTAATCATAACTATTATTATCATCCGTCATTGTTGCCATTAATTTTTTCTTTTTCACGCTTATTTATGCCCAATTTATAAGTAGTGATCACGAGAGAATCGGGTGTTCATAATGCTCGCTATTTATATATATATATATATATATATATATATATATATAAATATAATTTTTACATTGTATATATCTCGATGACCAACGCGGAGAGCTACAAGGAAACCCGACATATCACGCAGATCCTCTTCGTAGTGTAATAATATAAAGAACTGGAAGATACAGGGCTACAACAGCAGTCGTAGATTCTAGATAACAGTTGAAAAATATGGAAGAGACGACGTTTGCGTAGATTTATATATAGATATATAATCTTTAATATAACTGTTTTTACTTAAAATAAATAACCCATATCTTTCTTTTTTAAAAATGCGCCTCTCGGTCCACTAACTCCGCTTTCATATTCTCTCTCTTTCTTTCCCTTCTCATTCATGCACTCACGTTCAACATGTATCCCGTAAACTCCATCACATCATAAACCACGCATTTATTGCCCTTTATCAATCAGGTTGAACCTCAGGATATGCCCATATTCCTGATATGTCCGCATGCTTAAGAACTAACTCGTTCGCAGTCCTTCCCTCGCTTCGATTATTCAGGTACCGATTGACGCATCGAGGAGAAAAAGAAGGCCCCGATTCGACGAGCGAAAATTAAAAGGAAAAAAAAAGAAAAAAAAAAGAAACGCAAAGAAAAGACACATAGCGCGCATCCTATTGTATACGAGGAAGAAGAGACTGCGAATATCGTTGACGCGATTTCGAGCATCTCTATTTACAATACGACCTATTACATAACAAACGCACAGTCTTATGGAGTAAACCCGTGAGCGAACTTCGACAAGTAAAAAGGTATCGTCACATTAGTCTATCACTCTACGATTGTAGATTTGGTTCGACTCGCTGTCTGAGCGACAAAACGATTCACGTTATATATGTGAAAGTCGTAGCTACCTACATAGATATCGTTTTTGGACGTGTACACTTTCTTTCTATGATACGCACACATTCGCATACATACATGTACGCATGCACACCAGTGCGGTAGGCACTATCATTCACTCTGTCTCGCACGTTCTCAGTCTCACTCTCTTTTCCATTGTATATAAATATACCGACGTTCAAAAACAAAAAGGGAGAAGACCATCGGGTGTAAGCAGGACGCCCGATTTCATCTCGCTCATTTCACGCTTGCTATTTCAACTTTAAATACTACAAGTTTTAGTGCTACAACGTACAAAAGATAAGGCCGCCACATTAATACACTGACTAGATCAGTTTCATATATTCTCTTTTCAAAATGAAGAAACTCTCTCGGCTATACGCGCAACACGTCAACAAGAATATCCAGGACACGGTGTACCTCTGCCAACAAAAAAATATATATGTATATATGCATTACCGTTACATATCCGGCACTTTGTATCCCGAGCTATTAACACGCCATGATACGCGAAACTGCGAATCGCTGAAAAAGCACGTACTAACGTCGATGAACTTCGCGCTGCGTCGACATCAGTACATCAAAGACAAAATAAGAATTTCGCAAACGCGACATAGGCCTCTGTAGATGTGGAACTTAAGGGTCCTCTCTTGGCCTCTCACTGCAGCATGCTAAATAATGATATTAGGAAAAAAATTAAATAAATTTTTTTCTTATATATATTATAATTTTCTATCATCACTCAATAGAATAAATTTCAATAAAATAAATGTTTTCTTGTCTGATAAATAATTACATATTGCAACAAGATCTATATTTATATCAAACTTTATGACGGTTAGTTAATTTAAATTAATTAAGATTTATAGCTATTATTTCACTTGATTGAAAAAAAATTTCTAAATTTTAATAAATATGAATAGTTATATATAAACAAAATTTAATTTATTTTAATATAAACAGGAAAAAATACGACTGCAGTAACAGGCCAGCGAATCCTTAGGTACAAAAATAAAAATTAAAAATTGATAGGATTGTTAATAACACATTAGAAAGAAAAAAATACAACACAATCCGACAAATCATATTAATCGAAAAATTAAGAATGGCGAGATAAGAACCTTTAGCCTGGTAATCCACCTATTCGACTTAAATAAAAAAAGTCGCCTTTATTTGTTCGCCCTTATTTGTCGTCGATCTGTATAGCTATCCTTACAATGATCGGTAATACCCATGGTTCGTGTGCATAAGGACGGAGATGGCTACTAGGAACTGCGAGGCACTGCAAAATATGTCAATCGAGGGGCAATAATCGATTAGCGCTATCTTCGGCGCTAATCTGAAAACGCAGTTTTTTGACAAAATTCGCTATTGCTTCGTTCTCTCCTCCCTATTTCTTTCTCTTTTTCGAACGGCGCATCGTTGTAGCCAAGTTACATGAAACGCGACTCGTGTTGCGTATAAAAGATCCTGTGTTGATGGCTCCGTCAAATTTCAGTCGTTATAGTTCAATAATGTATGTAGATTATCAAAAAACATCACAGTCAGGTTACTAGGTTTTTAGAGAAGTGTCTGTAAGCATGCGTCGCATGCGTGTTATCAGCTATCCTGTCTACAAATTACGAATGACGCCGATACTATATAATCGCCCATTTCATCCGCCCCAAATCTTTTATGCGCAAGAAGACCGATTGCTACTATCATTAAGACAACATACATTCTTCACTCTTCAACTATATGTAAGAAACACGCTAATTATCATGTAATGTCCCAGAATTTTCACCGTCACCGGCATGTGATAACGAGCCTCTGTCGGGACTTGTATCGCGTTTCATTTTTTCATTTTTATATATACGGTTCTTTTCACGCGGACGCTGTCAAAAAAAAATAATAAGAAATTGCCAAGAGCCTCAGGCGTAATATCACTTTTTGTCGAATAACGCAAGTTTACTGCGCACGGCACCTTCGCACACGACTAGCCGTTGCGCGGCCGAGATGCTACTGATGGGCACGGGCCCTTCTAGACTGGCCCGTAGCAGAGTCAGGCGACTAGGACCAGCAGTGTCGCCGTGATCACCGAGTCTACCCGCTTGCTTCCTCTCAAAGTATTCGACAATTTTCGAAATGGTCTTGCTTGACGAGCCAATGCCATTCAGTCGATCCTCCCAGCAGGAATCGCCACCGCCTAAGCTGGCAATGTCCTCGGAGGAGTCTGTGTAGATCGAACTGGTTCGATGATCATCCAGCAGGAACAGACTGCTTGCTGCCGAGCTGCTGAGAGTCGACGTGTGCCGTCGATTTGGCGGCTCTGGACTCAGGTCTTCGCCGACGCAACTCCAGAAGCCTGATTCGCAGCTGCCACGTCTTCGCGGCTCCCAACCATCTCGGAAGAGTGGATGGGCGAACAAACTTGCGACGCCCACCTTAGTAGCAACCTAAAAACACACGTGTGGTACAATATGTGTGTTAGTAAACATAATAAAAACATATAGCTTCAAAAGCAATAATCGGAACTTTAAACATGTATGATATAGATGTGAATTATGCAAATAAAACGATCTTTAAAACGATATACACATTCATTTATGTTCTAAATATAATAATTTATGTTTTAAAGAGATAGTGTAAAGTTTTTTCGTCTCTTTCTCACAGTAATGTTTATGTTTCTGAACAGCATACTGAACATTTGATATAATCATGCTTTATTCTTAAGATTCTCAATCATTGTATAAGACATTATCATTGTATATGTCATTGTAAAAAGAGAAATATTAAAATTAAATATATGAGCTGCCGTTTTATATTATTTCAAGGTTAAAACTAATGAAATAGCCCCTATCCCATACTTAATCATTTATGCTGAATCTGTGTACTTACTTTTCTCTCCCACTTCTTTCTTGCAGTAGGACTGCTCGGTTCGGAATTTGGCTTCTTTCTGTCCAGAATCTTGGCAATACTATCGTTTTGCGCCGGCTTGAACTTGCTGCACGTGCTGTCGGTGATGCTGGGTCGCACGTCCTCCGAAGAGGGCAGCTCTAAACAGCTGGAAAACAGATCGCCGAGGATCTTTTTAACGCCACCCAATGCGTGAAATGGATTCGCCGTCATCGGCCTGTAATGCGGATCTCGACGGCTGGCGAGTTCAGCTACTCGCCTAGCAGAATGACATCTTGCCTTATCCGATGGCGTCGCGTTATCGCAACCTCTCGCGTCCGCCGATTGGCTTCTGAGTTTTGCGGTACGTCGCTTCGTCGTGCGTCCTTCTCGTGCAATCTCATCCATGCTGGACATCAGCGTTGGATCAACAGTTGATTGCCGTTTACCAATGTTATTCTTCAATTCCTCTTCACAGGCTGCTATCATAGTTTCCAAGCTAGTCGTAATTTCCGGAAAGGTTGGCCTGGACTTAGGTTCGTACTGCAAATAAACGATAGCACCATTTATAATTCGGATTCATAAATTAAACAAATTTAATCAATAAAAGAAATTGAATATTTAATAAATATCCGCATCAAATATTTCCCATCGTGCGTAC
>Ga0157364_1002268_pt1 | contig 17698 bp, 13 predicted proteins | sample AttsexASBM2_FD_111476 | JGI IMG/M metagenome (GOLD analysis project Ga0157364, IMG submission 111476) | Fungus gardens microbial communities from leaf cutter ant in Ribeirão Preto, State of São Paulo, Brazil - Atta sexdens ASBM2 | ecosystem: Host-associated > Fungi > Mycelium > Unclassified ... | reverse complement strand
TCGGAAAGTTCGGAGTTAGCTCTAAAAATTTGAATTCTTTCACAGCTTCAAAGTTGTCAAAAATTAATAGTCTTATTTTGAACTACAAATAGATCAAAAAATATAATCAAGATAAAATATAAGTAAATATAAAAAAATATAAGTCAGTATAGTTGTTATGAAATGTAAATCCGAACACAAAAATGCGAAAACAGTTTTGGAGAATCGTTCGACAAGTACAAGTATTTAAATTTAACAGAAGAGAATGAAGTTATAAACGATAGAGAGTTAATTGTCACGTGAATAGAGAATAATTTTTCATACGAAATTCCTAATGCGAGCGGGATTACGACTATGCTCAGAGAAAACTCCGATGATGAACAGTAACTACGTACGATGTGCGATTACGAACGTGCCGAGTAATAGCGTGTTTATTTTCTTAACGGTTAAACGCATCTTTTTTAGCATCTCATAAGCAATGCTCTCTTAAAGGCATACATCAATTCGCTCGCTCGTTACTAACTTATCCGTGTTGAAGCTATTACGCGCGCGCAATATAATAATCTTCATAAGGTTTTCCACGCAGAGACGTGTTTTTACTCTTTTAAGTCTGAGAAAATATATTATGAGCTGGGAGGTATCTATCTCGCTACTTGATCTTATTCCCTGAAATATTTCCGCAATTTTTCCATCATGTAATGTGGAATGATATTTATCAAGATTGAGAAATACTGTGTAAAATGTCATTAATGTTCTCGTCACATTTCTCGCAGAACTGTTTAAGGAAAGAAGAGCGAAGAAACGCGGGAGAAAGCTAAGCTGATGAATTTTTCCACCCATTAGGTATTCATATCGGATCGATTGCGGGGACCAGGTCCCCGTCGCTACCGTTTCTTCAATAATACAATCCTTTTTTCTGCGTCTCGTACGGATACGTTACGGAGGCGTGTAACAAGCTGGCGGCGGCAGCGGCGAGCGAGCGAACAAGCGAGTCCCAAAGGGGCCTCGAATGTACGAGCTGGGGTCTCGCGATAGATGAAAGTGAAAGGAAAGGTAGAAAGGGTTGGCGGAGGTAGGTAGGTACTCGCGGGGCCGCTGTTACTCGTGCTGTTACTCGCGGTATATGCTCGAACCGCCCGCGGGGGCCCGCAAGAGCGAGAGATTTACAATCGCCACGAGCCCCAGAACGGGCCCAGAAACGAGCGGGCAAAATACCAGCCGGGCGGTCGCCGCGCCGCGCCGCGTCGGTTGTGTACCTGCGAGGTGCAGAGGCGACCGTAGCGTATGTAGCGTATATAATACTCGCGTATATTATATTCGCGTATCACAACGCAAGCTTTCCTGCGGTAAGAGAGGCGAGGAACGATTATGTTTTCTCGCGAGCACCGCGTGGGCGCGAGCGGCTCTCCTGTCATACGATTCCGCGCCCGACTTTACGATAATTTTCTGTTACGGCCGCGACGCCAAGCATGGGATCCAGCCGCACATTCGCCAAGCTGTAAAATTGTGTAATATTCCGGTGGCGAAATTACGCTCTTGTAATATCACGTCTACATGGAATGCATATAAATGTTCAATGTCGCCCGAATTACGAGAATCTTTTCATTTTCGGCGTTTACCTTTATGCTAACCGGCTATTGAACAATATCGAAAATAACTACGTTCTTGAGTCGCCTACAATCTTGAGAAATATATGACTTTTACGTAATAACGCTGGTGGCTAACTAGTCTTTTCGTGAAAGCGATAAGATATATTAGATTTCGAAATTTATTTGTTTCTTTGGTAACATCGTAGGGCCAAAAGCAGTATGTTAAGCAACTAGGAAATAAATTCAAACAATGCTCTTCTATATGCGTGGGATATGAGTTGTAGGATGCAAATCTCTTCATGTATCATTTCAATTTATATTATTGGCTGTGGTTGTGCATTTGGTATCACGCTGAAACATATTTCTTACATCAATATGCAACAGGTTTCACTGTCGGATATCTATTAATATCTCTAATCAATTTAATACGTATGATATTTAATTTGTAAAACATGTCTTAAAAAATAATTAAGTCATAATTTAGATTACATTCCTTCTTTATTATTTTTCTCGTTAAATTCTTAAAATATTATATAAACTTAATGTGGAAAGGATTAATATACATTTTTATTTTAGCACCTACAAGATATACTATATTATGCTTTTAAAAATAAAATTAGTAGCAAACGAAAAAAGAAATTAAGAACAATTGGTAATGAAAAAAAAAAAATGCTAAATCATTTGTTCCATCTAAATATTGTATTAATCGACAAGTTACTCAAGCTCGAGCAGATTGCGTGTGAAATGGCACATGATAAACGATCAACTGCTATAAAACTTTGTAAGAGAATTTATGAGACTCCCGAGCCAAACTTTCAAGGTTGCGACACGTCCAAGCAGACGGGTTTACTCGATCACGTAGAGAACGGACTGATGTGGAATGCGTTCGAAACTTTCTTTACAAACTATGATAAGCAATACGGCGCGTTGCGCACGAAGCTCATTTAGAGACGTAATATTTAAGATAGTACAACACGAACAACCGTATTTCGTACAATCGGCGGAAATTTCATCGGCCGTCGTAATCGTACCTGCCAATTCGGCACGACTCGGCACAGGTGAAAGTATACGCGGCGAACGAAACATTTTCGCCTAACGTCCTAAATCGTTGAAGTCACGCTTTTCGCAAGCCGCCGTGGCTATTTAGTAAACGCGAGGAAAACAGTGAATTTCGAATCCTTAATCGCCGTCCGGCGGATTATTGGTAGAAGAGTTCTTAACCTATTGATGTTCAAGCGAGCAATCTGGATCAGAAATTATTTTCCTTCTAGCTTTCTTATGTTAAAACGGGATGTATGTACACCCCGTTTTAACACAACAAAAGAATGGTGAAATATCTTAAAATTTAGCTAGATATAAATTTAAATATAATTTTGTCGGATTGTCAAAATTATTATGTATACTGAGAAAAAGTATATTAGCTGATTCAAGTAAACCGCGGACCGGGCGGTCGAGCAAATATTTATTAATTTAAACAAATAACATATTTTAAATTACAAGATTTCGTTGATATGACTCACGTATATTTGACTTAAATATATAATACTTGAACTAAATTATCATTACGACTTAAACGCATTTAGTCAAATTAACAGCTTTTTTTCTCAGTGTGAAATACTCAAACATAATGAGCAATGCTGTAAAAAGTATTGACATTCTATCAACTATCTTGAATGTCCTATGTAATTATTTTATAATAGTTTAACAAAATTTATTTTCGCAGATTTGTAATCAGCTAAATTTTTAGTCTATACAAAAAGAATAGTTTTTTGCTGAAGTATTTTAAAATTTACATAGCTAGATACATATTTGAAAATAATTTTGTATGGATCATCAAAATAATTAGGACACTCAAACTGGTTGCTAGAATGTTGAAAAACTTTTTGACGCTTAAGCATTCTACATAATTATTTTGATAGTTTAATAAAATTATTATATTTTCAAATCTGTATCTATGAGTTAATTTTCAAATATTTCATTAAAACCATTCTGTCCTTTCACATTATAGAAAGATGTATTTTAAAATGGAGATTTTCAATTCCAAGTATGCAATCTCTACCGTTTACTTTTTTATCAGCTAGATACGCATTTCCTTATATAGATTGCTTGCAAAGATCTGAGAGGACCTGATAATGCGTGTTCAATTCCGACGATTGAAAAAGTGAATTATATCTTGATTATAATTATTCATTATGAAGGATTCATCGATTTGTGTCACGTTGATAAATGTCACGTAGATTCTAATGCACTTCGATACAGCAATGGAACAATAATGGACTGCGCTTGTTCAATTAAATTTCCTTCGGTGGATCGACAAATGCATGGCGATAACTGTACACATTCGTCCGCACATCGATTTTCACGGCTAATTTTGCTATTACACGCGACGAAGGTAACTATGTATAATAGAATGGTCATTTTCCCAAGTTCCTTTGTAGTCTACTAAGTTTCCTGTAATGAAAAGTCTTCGGACAGTCATGAATAATCACTCCGAATTTGTCTCTCAACGAAATAAAACAAACGACAGTGATATCTCTCGGCCACAGCGAAATAATTTCCGTAACTTTCGGAAACGTTTTTTTTTTTACTCGCTTTCAAGTAATTGTTCGCATCCTACCGAACATGAAAACTTTTCCGGAGTTATATACTAAATTCTCTGATGCGTTATAACAAATCGACACCTTTGCTCACGATTCTATACGCCACCGAGTGTAGACAGAGAGTATTATGTACGTAAATTTATTCGCGTCCGTAAACTTGCAACTTTGTGCTACTTTATGCAAATCGCTCCGGATTACATACGTTAGGTCGAATATGTCCCCATCGATCTAGTGGATTCAGATAAAGTATCGTCCTACGTATCTACACGTCATAACCGCACCCGCATTAGGTCGATATTGCGCAAGCAACGTCATACGTTTAATAATCGGATTGACTATTTGATAGAAAATTTCTCGAAGAATTTTAAAAATAAAAATCAAACGTCATTCCGTTATGTGCAGCAATTACGCGACAATTTACACTGTTAAAAATAAAGTGTTGATTTTAACTGAAAAATGTATAGTGGATTTCCTGAGATATGCAAAAATGTTAAAATTGACACTGTACAAAAAAATGTTAATTGTGACATTTTTGCATAGCTCAGAAAATCCACTATACGTTTTAAAAATAACATTTTATTTTTAACAGCGTATTTATTTCTATAAGAATGCAATCATGATTTATCTATTTTAAACATTAATACTCGAGAGAGATAGAAATATTTATAATTGATTAATTTCTAAGATTCGCTATAATTATTTACAATAATTGATGATTATTATTTTCTCAATTATTAAAAAGTTTTCAATCAAACTCCGAGGAATCGATTAATTGTTTCTTCAATAATGAGTAACACCAAAATTTTCTATAATTCTCGACTACGACGATTAGCCTAGCGTTATATCTTACGACTGATAAGATATTAATATGCAGCTCGGTAGGATCAACAAGTGTGGATCCACGGAACGAAGTCATGTCGCATGTCAGGTTGATCGATCGCGAAGACGCGAAAAGAGAAAAGCACCTTGGCAAGAAACGGGAATAAGAACTTCCTCCCTCGCGGCGCGAATCGCACGCGCGAATTCCCACGGTGCGAGATAAGGCACAGGCCGAGAGATAAAGAGAGACTACGAGGAGAGATGTGAAGGGAAAAAGGGAGAAAAAAAAGGAGAGAAAAGGATGAAGAGAAGAGAAAGGATGAAGGAAGGAGGAGGATGTGAGGAGAGAGAGGGAAGGCGAGCTCGGCGAGGACGATGTGGGAAAAGAGGAAGCTAATCAGAAGCGGAAGTACGCTCTGGCGAGGCCCGAGGCCTTGAGAAGGCATAGTCGGCCGAGTGGCTTTTAGCTCTCTTAATTGCAACTTCATTTAACGCACCGTTCGGCCAATCCAAACCTCGCATGCCGAGAATAGCGCGTCTTAATAAGCATCTTATCGCGTACGCGAAGAAGAAACGCCTGAGAAGAGAACGGACGAACCGTGGAAGGTGGAAAAGTACGAAGCGAAAATATGAAGCACGAAGAAAAGTGCATTGTCTTCCTTCAAGATGAATTGACGCAATTCGCGCTGCAAGTAGGATATCATTTTTCCTTAGAATTTTATTTTTTTCTTCCCTATCTTATATTTGTTGAATGTCACGTTTTATTCCACAATTTAGTAAGAAAAATGCAGCTTTAACCATTATTTTAACACTGTATTCATCTGCGACAATATAATCTTAAGAGATTAATGCCCGTTTTTAATACCCAATGAAAATTAACTTTAATCTCGGCCTAATTTACTCTTCATTTTTTCTAATTCTTAGAACTTAGAAAAAAATGAAGAGTTACTTGAAACGAGATTAAAATTAAACATTGAAACATTGACGGGCATTAATTACAGGAATTAATTTTAATCGTAACTGTCTAAAGAAAGGATTGCACAAGCGTTACGAACATTTGTTTTGGAAATGCGGAAAATGATATTGACATCGATAAGAGGTTTACGAATATCCTATTAACACTTGGTTATCTGGATTGCACTTATCTCGCGATATCCACGTTAATGACATCAAGCAACGATAATAGAATTCTCAATAAAATCATTGATAAACGCTACGATAATAAATCCACGTGCATTCCGTTTATTCGCAAATATTTTAAAAATAGCATTTTCCTTGAAAATGAGTGGAAACTTCATTAATGATTAAATTCGTATTTGATCCAACAGTTTGTTCGTCATTAACAGGAATAATTTAACTTTCGAATATCATTCATTTCATGGTTTATTCTAATTTTTTTCCATATCGATTGATGATATCAATACGTATCAAATGCGCTTTACATCGCGTGCGATAATATCACAGATTACAAAATCATTATCTTATTAATTAATTGCAATAATCTTGTAACCTACTTTTACCTTGCTACCGATTACTTAACAATTAAAAATATTTTTGAAAAATATTAATTAAAATGATCAATAATAATTGACAAATTAAATTCTATAATAAATTGAAAAATAATTGGCGAGATTCAGTGCTGACATAACATTCAAATGTAAACAATTATTTTGTGATTATAAAAAGGAGAGAGTTTTAATCGGATAAATACTGTTTGAAAGAATTTTTTCCTATCGAAATGTTACGTGCAACATTTGACGCGTTCGCAATATTTTCCTTCTTCAATTGGCAAATGCAAAAGGGTATTAATTATTCATAATTGTCTGGCACAGAGATACTCTTCGCTCATCTTTTTCTCATGGACGCACAACATGGTAATTGCACGTCGGGTTGGACATCTCTGCAAAGCGGCTTCAGCAAATTTAAGGAGAGTAACGATGGAATGTATTCGGAGACATAAATAATTATCGTTAAATGTTTGCGGTCACACGTTAAATGATTTGGCCATAAATCTCCGTTGCGAATTAGGTTCTCGATGTATAGTTTAATGACATCGAACGGTTGACATAGTCAAATTTATTCGCGCAGACAGTAGTGCGAATGACTCCGTAGCAAGCTATCGCTAATTAACGTGAGGAAACTCATTTGCGATTTATGTTAAACACCTTTAAGCATTAAAACTTATCAGCTGCAACATCGGTTTTACTCAGAAAAATTAGCTTTTTTTTATTTTCTTTGAATATATAATATAATATATGCTTTACGCTTCATTTAAAAAATAATTTCATTTCAAAATTTAAAAATCTTTTGTTACTTAAAAATTTTTTGCTTCGGATAATATATATATCAGAAGGATAAAGACACAATTATATAATTATCCCTGGTTATTTATTCTGCCAATAGCCTTGCTCGCTGATGGCTCGGAATGAAGCCAAAACGTTTAAATTCTAGAATAATTTAAAGAAGAAAAGAATTAATTAATATTACCACATTACTTGATTCTCATTGCCCGTTTATTTTTCCTTATTTTTAATTTACAATTATATAATTACATGAATTATGTAAAAAAGAAATAAAATAGAGAGAATTCCCAAGAGGTAATAATCCAGAATAATAATGAAGGTAAAAGTAGAAAAATATATAATAAGGGATAAACATTTGAGTCAAAATGCTATTTCCTTATTTTTAGTCAAAAAGAATTTGGATAATAAAAATTAAGCAAATTTTTTCATAGTGATGTTGGATTTGGGTAAACGAAATTTTCACGCGTAACTTAGAAAATGGAGTACTTGCATCAGCTGCTGCTTACCAAAGAAACTTTCTCGCGGCGCGATTATAGTCCAGAAAAGAGTGACGCGCGCGTGATGTAGCGCGAGCAAAAAATCGCGGGAACACGAAATTTCGACTGGTTCACCTTTCGGGGCTCCGAGATGGTGATTTCGTTGTTATATTCGCGATATATACTCGCGTCGATGCACACTCTGTGCAGCTCGTGGACTATGTAAGAACGCGCCGTGCGAGCTCTCGTCCGCGAGATAATGGCAAGATGAATGCGAAATGGCGAACGCGGAGGCACCTTTCGATACGCGACCTTGACAAGAGATCGCTTTTTCTCTCTGATTCGTCATTCCACGCTATTGATGACCACACTGGATGCTGCGAGAGGAGCGGCTCGTTTCTTTTTTTTTTCCTCTTCTCCTTTTTGTCTTTTTCTTTTGAAATGGTTACACAACAATCGTCCATATAGCGACCATGGTGCGCCGCTGAACTTGAATTATTATATGCTCAGAAGAAGTTTTCCTGCCTTCCCGCGTCTCCTATGTCTCTTGCAAGAGAGTTTACAGCTACCTATTACGACGTACAACCTATTAATGTATTTTATTTGCTGCAGGAACGATTTCACTCGTTTCCTATTTTTCCTGCTTCCGAGACAATTTTAAAATAATCGCAACGGCGGGGTCGAAATGCAAGTATTTTCAAAATTTCCGTACGTATGAATCATCGGCGATAAAAGCGTCGATATAGCATGTTTGTTCACCAAACATGTATTTGATGTAAACACATTTATTAGTAAAGTGCCTTTAAAAAAATATACATGAAGTATCAGAAACAAATATTAATAAAAAAATTTTTCGCGGTTCTACTAATGTAATTGAATAATTCTCGTGTCTTTTTATCGAATTGCGCAACTGGAAAGATTCTCTACGATTACGCTCATTATATTTCACTGACGGCAAAAAGTTTCTCCGCGAGAGATATTAAAAATAAAATAAACATATATATATATATATATATATATATATATTTAATTAAACAATAAAGGTAGCTGTTGGTGTGATAAGCAATAAAAATTCACGCTTCGTCGGCTTGGTGTAGTTACTGTTTAATGAGTTTAGTTACATTATATGTTACATATATATATTCCTGTGCGTTATATAATTTAACGTGGTCTCTCAAACAGAAACTGGAACAGTTTTTTAGGCGGCTATAACTATGTCATTTGCGTTTCGTGGTTCCGCTGATCATATTTTCCCATTGTCAGCGCTGTTCGCTGCGATCTATCTACCTGTCTCTCGTTACACGTTAGGCCTCGCCGTCGTTTTTACTACCAATTATGTTGCCGCATTAATTTGCACCGCCTCTTGCATCCAATCGCATGGAATATCAGTTAACAACCGCGACAATTGCCTCATTATCGCTAGCAGTTTCACCGTTTCATTTAGATACAAAATGAGCCTTGACGATAAGTGAAATAATTAGAATTAGGTAGTATTACGCTGGATCATGTAATGTACGAACGAAAATTCATGTCCATGAATAATGAAAAATGCAAGGAGGTACTGAAGAATCGTCGTGTTCTTGCGCGATCATCGTCACAGATCAATACCTGTATCTTTTCACTTTATCGTATCATATCCGTAAAAGTGACTGCAAACATTTTCCAACACTTATGTCAACATTACATCATCGATCATCCTTAACCCTCGCTTGAACGCGCCGAACTAGCACCGCAAGAGAACAACTCCATCGAAAGTACGAAGCGATATAGAAAGATAGAGTGGAAGTAATTCGCTTTATCGTAACGCGATTTATTCTTAATTATACACCTCCTGTTTTGCCTCATTTTATTAATCTCTATACTGATGTTGGAATATTATGCATCAACAATTGTATAGAATCATCGGATAGAAATTGTTTTGTTTGCGTAAACAATTTTGGAGTAATGTGTGTCTCTGTAGAGTTCCACATACCAGGACGACATATTCGCTGTCGTTCATTGAACGTGGTAAAATTAACACACTTATTCTTTGCCACAATTATAGTCAGCAAGTCATAACTGGCGTGAAAAACAAACTTATAGGCTTTTTATCTGCGCTTATCGGCAAGCATTTATAGCACCTGTCGATTATTCATGCCAGGTTCGGCCGCCAGCATAAACGTAGAATATATCACTGAGAAACAAACGTACGTTGCATGTGGCAATGAACGAGTTAATCTCTAAATCACCTTTTGCAGTAGACTACTGATTTACCGGTTGCAATCAAGGCGATCGGCAGCGATCGCGTAATTAATTAGCAATCGACGAAAGAGATGCGTCAGTCATTTCGGTCTCCGCGAGAACAGAAATTTCCGGGAAGAACATAATCGAATTGAAATAACTTTTAAAGTACTCTCTAAAACGTTCAGAGTAAATGTCACGCTGAAGAGTGTCATCTCACTTTTAAAGATTGAAAATGGAATCATTCCATTTCAAGACTGGCTCAATTTTCATTCTTTAGGGTGAAATTCCACTCCAAAGAATTTCGAGAGGATAGTCGTATTCATTTTTCTCACCTTGTGCTTTTTCTACTACTGTACTCGCTGCCTAATATGCGATCGATATCCAGGGTGAGCAACCAGACGTAGTATGTATCCCACGGGATTATCTCGTCGAGTCACGTGAAAAACATTCTCTTTGTGAGCCGGCGACGACCAGCCGAGATCCCGTGACATCGGCGACGTGGACGACGGTGCGAGCACGTGACGTACATTGATATTTCGCGGTATGGATCACAATCACTAGACACGAGAGAAACAGATCAGTATAGCGGTAACGCCGAACGAAAGAAACGGGCATGAGGGGCACGCTCGCGGCGAACTCAAGATAATACCCGGCACTTTGTATAATCACTTTACATTCGTAGACGCGTTCCTCGCGCAACTGCACAATGGTCTCAATGGAAAGGAACGAAAATCGGCGGCGATCGATCGAAAACAGGAAGCTGCACTGTCTTCGAGGATGTCGTCGTTGATTGTTGTTCGCAATCAGTCGTTTTTCACGATCTTCCTTGTCATCGCGTTTCGTCTCGCTGCTTTTCTGTTCGCGCTCGCTTGCGCGATGTCACACACGTGGTTTTGTGCTCGCAGCGCACGCACGCACGCATGCACGCACACTACGTAACACAATCCGCTTCCTCGATTTAGATCATCTAAACTCGACTCGCGGAAATTCGCCGTGGAGAGAGAGATTCGTCAGCCCGGAACGGAACGATCCTTGACGACGTCCGCGACGATGACGGTAAAGGGCGACGACGACGATGACGATGATGACGGAGAACTTTTTTTTTTCTCTCCAACGGGGTCTGCTCCGTTGACTGCCCAGGGTCAACCGGCTGGCTCTGCGCGCGGCACTTTTACCCGTTGGGTACTCTCAAGGACTCGGAGGTGGCTCCTATTCCTTTCTCTTATCCTTTCGCGCGCACCTTTTTTATCCCGCTAACCTTTTTAAACGCACTTTTAATTCCGCTCGGCCGCGTGTCCCCAGCGAACGCCGCCGCAGAGTGGTTCCCCGTGTTCAGAGTACGCTCTTTCGTCGCGGATTATCAAATTTCTCGCGTCTCCTTCGTAAATTCAACGTCGTCGTCGTGCAGCGCGACGCACCGTGACGATTGGCAAAAGAACGGCGGGAGAACGGAAAGCGAGTAGATCTCGCCACATCCGGATCGTCTTTCAGACTCGTCCTTCGCTATCGCGGTCTGTCCTCCGCCTCTTTCTTCTCGTTCCGCGACAGCGAGCCTTCTCTCGGCTCACTCGTCGACGTCTTCCTTGTCCTCGTCGTCGAACCACGCGACGGTCGCGAGGACTCTTGTCCTCCGCGCGACGGCGAGAAATCCGCGTCCTCCTCCTGCGGTTTTCGCGCACACGGTTGTCGTATCGCGGTCTGTTCCTCTCCTCTCCTCCTCCTCCTCCTTCTCCTGCTTCTCCTCCTTTTCTCCCTCTCCGTCTCGAACTGTCTCTCTCTCTTTCTTCGCTGTCCTTTTCCCTTCCGCGTCTCCCTTTCCGTCTGTCTGTCTCCTTTCTCTTCTGCGTGTTGTAATCCCTTTTGCGAAACTTCTTGCGCCCGGACGAGGCGGCGAGGTAAAAGCGAGCGCGCTGTCGATCGTGAACTGAGGGAGAGAGAGAGAGAGAGACAGATTAAATTCGCACGCGAATACCGCACGTCGAGTCCTTCCACGGTGGTGGTGCGCTACCGGGATGCCACTTGATGATAATGATGATGATAATGATAATGTTGACAACGACGATGACGATGAAGACCACTCTCTAGCAACTCCGGAAATGAATTACCGGTGGGATACCAACGACTGTGACCTTGAACATTCGCATTTCGTGCTGGACGGAGTAAAACGCGCGCGGGACCGGTCACTTTCCATCATTCTTTTTCGTTGTCAGCGCCGAGTCGCTCGCGACCGAGATTCAATCACTCCCGTTTTCGCGATCCTGGGTCCAACTATCTAATGATGAAAAACTCGTGATTACCTTTACACGAGCTGATACACCTCTGCAAACGCGAGCGTGCGAACGAAATGCGCGAGTGTATTTCGTGAAGTAGCAGACTAGAAAACGTTGTTACGCAATGAACGAAGCACCGTTCCTCTTCTCTTTTCTCTTCTTATTCTTTCCTTAGCACGCCCTCTTCGACTTCTCCGGAACAGTAGATCCTCCGCATCGGCGAAACTTCTCGTCAAGGGCTCCGGAGGGAAATCCGCGATCATGCGAATCTGGATGCACGCACGAATACACACTCTCACTGTTTCGTGATATCTCTCTCTCTCTCTTTCTCTCTCTCTCTCTCTCTCTCTCTCTTTCTTTCTCTCTTCAGGAGGTAGAACAAAATGGGAAAGTCACCGGAGAAAGACAGGTAGAGAAAGAGAGAGGCAAGAGATATTCGGTGGTACCCAGCCTACAGGAGGCAAGATCGAATTTTAACGCGCGCAATACGCGCTGCCGTGAGTTGAAGTCGACGGTTTCAACTTTTACTTTCAGCTCTTACACAACGCGGCCCGCTCTTGCTGGTACGTAAGTGGCGAGCGTGCAGCGAGTCCTGGTTCTCAGTTTCGAGGCTTCTTCTCTTAATTTTTTCTTCTTTTTCTTCTTCTTGTTCTTCTTTTTCTTCTTCTTGTTATTTTTTTGTAATACTCTTTTACTTCCTTGTATTTGTTTTCCGCCAACAACCAGTCATAATCAAGATCAATGAACTTCTAAAGAACAAAATTCTCAGTAGAATGAAATTACTTATCTATTCTTTAAATTTCTTTTCTTTCTTGTATCTATCTGGAAATGATGAAGACAAAGCATTTGTCACAGCAAGAGGTACATCTTGTTTTCCGAATTAGTCACTACAACAATTGAAGTATTAATACATTAATGCACAATCGTGAAAATTTGCGTTTTGCAACGAGATCACTTGAGACTTCAGGTAATTATAGGATCCAATCGCGAATTGGTGCACTCCCGATAGAATATTCGTAAATAGGAGGACTGATATGATTACCACGTGTCCTCACAACACGCGGCGAACAACGAAGAGGACACTTAACGTTGTCAGTTTTCCTCGTGATGGTCCGTATCGCACTCCCGCGCGCACAAGCGGTGACACTCTCGATTGGAGTCGACGTATGTTTTTCGCGCGTGTTCGCTGTCTCTCTCTTTCTCTCTCTTTCCCTCTCTCTTTTTGTCTATCTATCTTTCTCTCCCTCTCTTTCTTCTTGTTTTATTTTCTCTCTGTCTTTTATTCTCTCTCTCTCTCTCTCTCTCTCTCTCTCTCTCTCTCTCTCTTTCTGTTCTTCTTCTTTCTCTTTCTTTCTTTACATTGGAGGACTTCTTCAGGGAGAGAGGGTTCTCTTCCGGTCTCCGCGATGTGTCTCACTGCTCCTCGCTCCGTCGTAACTTTTGCGCAAAGCCGGGACCCTCTCTCACTCTCTACCTCTCTCTTTCTCTCTCTCTCTCTCTCTCTCTCTCTCTTTCTCTCTCTCTCTCTCTCTCTCTCCTGCTCTCACTCTCCCTCTCTCACGCGCGCTCTCTCTTTCTCTGTCCTAGGTAAGCGCGAAGAGAGGTAGAGTTGGTTAGCAGGAGGTGGCGACGGTAGTGGTGGTTACTCATTCGTTGTAGTGGTGGTACATCAGCGATATTCTAACGTGTATCGAATGAGTACAACTACGACGGCGAGCAGCGGCGGTAGTGGTGGTCATGGTGACGACGATGGTGATAGCGCAGCAGTAGTTGTAATAGTGGCGGGTGGTAGTGGCAAAGAAGAGGCCAGGTGTGGGCCCTGTAGATTTACGAGACCCCAGAAAGGGTTGAGGGTCCGAAAAGCGCGTTTCTCTTTGCTTCCGACGTTCTATTCTGCATCGAGGAAGAGGTTTTGCGACTCCGTGAGTTTATTTTGTAAAGCGATCATGGTATTGGCTCTATGTTGAGTGGCACCTTTCCTCTGCCTCTCTTTCTCTCTCTCTCTCTCTCTCTCTCTCTCTCTCCCTTTCTCTTGTTCGCACACCCTTGTTCCCCCTCTTCTCTTTTCATCTCTCTACTTCTGTCTCTCTTTCTCTCTCTTTACGTATCTGTCTATCTCCCATTCTCTCTTACTTGCTCTTTCTCCCCCACCAGAAATCCTCCACCTACTACTACCTTCCTCCACTCTTCCTTTCCCCACTAGTGCTCTCACTATTGCATTACAAATAGCTCTCTTGCCTAGGTCTTATTGGTGAGATATAGCTCTTTCTCTCTCTTTCTCTCTCTCTCTTTCTTTGTATAATATACGAGCGATTACGCATGTGTAGTTTCACGTATGTGCACGTCTTCGCTTATACATACTGTGGTTTACATGTTCCGCCAGTGCACATGCACAAGGCGATAAGAGCACACTCTCCGGTCTCCGTCCGTTTTATTGGAGCACGATTCTCCCGTGCTGTCTTCCTGTCTCTCTCTTTCCTTCTCATCCCTATCCTTCTGTCCTGACTCGCCCTGTCTTCCTTTTACAATCTCGCTTTCTCGCTCTCTCTTCTACTCCCCTCTCTTTATCTTTCTCTCAATACTGCTCTAGCGTGTACGAGAAGACGCACACCAGTTCAAACTCTATGCACTGCTTTCCTATCCTTGTCATTCGGATGCAACAGAATAGAAGCACTCCTTGTCGTTGCAATGGTGTAATATAAGAACGAGCATTCACGCCTGCGCGCGCGTAAAATACGTAAGAATGGAGCGAGTGCAGCAGTGATCTACTATTAGCTTCTTCCTAGTTCCTTTAGTCATTCTGTGCCCTTCACAACCTGCTAACACTCTCCTTCCTTCCGTTGTGTATCCATTCGTCTTCTCTTTCACATATTTTTCCCCTCTTCATTTCTGCACTTGTGATTTCTACTCCGCCCTCTCTCGTTTCTTCTGTTTTGCTTCACTTCCAGACATTTTGTCTTTTCTCTAGTTCATCATTGGTGAAGTATCCATTCTTACTCCGCCTTCTATCCTTCCATCTTTTCCATTTTTTTTTCTTTTTCCTTCCACTTTGGTAAAGTATTGCTCCTCCTACGCCATTACTTTGACGTTTTAAACATCGTTCTTAATATTAGTTGATTGATCTCGATTTACTTTTCTTCTTTTACATTGATTTTTATGTTTCTTTTTACATCGTATACCTTTTTATCTATTGTTATCAAATGTAAAATAAAAAAAATGTTTTTGTCAAAATTACAAAATTTAAATCATTGGAAATTTACATAATTTGTATAATTTTCTACTAAATATTTTTTGGCACTTTAGATTATTGAAATACGGCAATTGAAATATGGCAATTTGGGTGTGAAAGGGAGAAAAAGATTTTAAGAACGAAAATGTCTTCTATTGAAATATAAATTTATGCGGCGCGTTATCTTCTTTATGCGCTCGTGAAACAACGAACAGTTCATTATTTCAGCCTAGCTTTTCCTTTCTTGTGCCTTTCTCCTATAACTCCAAACAACTCTTCCATTCATTCTTCCTTACTCTTCTTCTTTCTCTTTCTCTCCCTCCTCTCTCTCTCTCTCTCTCTCTCTCTCTCTCGTTTTCTCTCTTTTGAAAATATGGAGGCGGTACGTAAAGGTCTCTTTCTCATCAGGAATTATATTGACATGCTAGTCGCTTGTTGCAGCGACTCGGGCGTTTTACGAGCGATCGATCGCGAAATGCTTGAATGATTCGACGGTAAACACCGTCCGATTAATGTCCACCACTCCATTCGCGACTGGACCACGATGTTTCGTTCGCTCGGTGAACACATAGCTAGTAATCGGAAAACCAGAGCCGCAATTAAAATCAAAATAATTTTGTTTAATTCAAAGATTTCGATGCTGCAGAAAATATTCGTTTATTCATTAGAACGTTGAGAAATTAAATCGACGATAATGATTTTAATTTCTGCTTACAAATCTTACATCGCATTTCTTGTACCAGAGTGAAAAATAGTATGGATTAATTATTAGTTAAAGTTCAGTAAAAACGATTATGCAAAAAAAACTCGACCGTCAGGAAAGTACGTCAGAAACACGTGGATTAATAAATGTACTGCTTTGTCACCGTTTTATATAATCAAGTCGTCATTGAAGGCATACGATTGTTTTCATTTTGTAACGAGTCGCGATGGGGTCGTGTCAAAAGCGCGTTATGCAAGTTAACTAAAGATCGAATATTCTCGCACATGCATATTTTCGCGTTGTATTGTTTGTTAAACGCCATTCTTAATTGCCTTCCTTAACAAGAATTATAAACGTTTAATTGTCATCATTATTTACTATATAGTAGAGGGTTTGCTTGCGACGCGACATGTGAACTTTCATGTCCTCGCTGTTAATTTGCTTGTAATGTGCGGCTAACTCCATTTTTCGTTCTCATGTTACTATCCCCGCCGCTCATCAGTCCAAGGCGGATTGTCATCCCGATCAGATCTGGTACGCATGACGATGCGTACGCGGGATTGCAGCAACGACGGCTATACTTAGCGCATTAGACGAATCTCATCCGAGGGCCGTCGCGGTCGAAAGGAGGTCGTGGAACAGCTGATGCGGCTGCCGATGCTGCGGATTTGATGTGACGGTGTGACTCTTTACCATTTTTCAGCTTCCTTCTTCTAGTTGCTGCGGCCTTCCGCGCTCACTGATGCAAAAACAGCTGATGAAATGAAGAATTACAATTTATCATGATTCTCTTAACACTTAGAAGTTCGCATATATTGTGCACCTAATGACACACTTAACGACGTTACATTGTATAACAATAGTTTTTGATTAACAATTAATTTTGGAATTTATGTTTGCGAAATTTGTTTAGTACATACATGTGATGTATTCGGATTATTTTTTGTAAATATTAAGTAACTAAAATTGTGTTATAAATTTAAAAATTCATATTTTTGTGAACATAATATTCAATTTGTAAACATTTTAAACAATTGTTAGATCGATGACTAAAACTCTGTGCTAAACAATAATTAGTTAATAAAATAAGCAGTAACGTATAATAGGTTTTTTTGCTCTTTGGAATATATTATAATAGTTGTTAATTATGGTTATTGATTAATTATATAAGTTAAACTGAATAACAAATGTTCGACAACCAAGGTTTACCCTTTTTGCATAACATGAAAAATGTCAACTGCTCAACTGATCATTTAATCGTTAATCGATGAGAAATCCGTGACCTTTTGGGCAAATATAAACTTGCGAATGAGTAATGTCTCCCTCGTATAGATTTCTCGAGATTAGCATGCCCGATATTAACTAATCAGTTGGTTTCTTTTTTATAAACATCTGTCTGTTTTACGTATAAAATCTCGCGACCATAAAAATTAAAAAAATAAGTATTATTGACATGCGAAATGATTTATCGATGCGTAACTTGCTTATATAGTCGAATCGTTATCGG
>Ga0157364_1002267_pt1 | contig 17700 bp, 9 predicted proteins | sample AttsexASBM2_FD_111476 | JGI IMG/M metagenome (GOLD analysis project Ga0157364, IMG submission 111476) | Fungus gardens microbial communities from leaf cutter ant in Ribeirão Preto, State of São Paulo, Brazil - Atta sexdens ASBM2 | ecosystem: Host-associated > Fungi > Mycelium > Unclassified ... | reverse complement strand
TCGGCTCAAAACAAAGGTTAAAATGTCACTTTTTAAACGCACGTCTAGTGTTGCGATTAATAGTTGCCGACTGTCGAGCATTTAATGTCATCTAGCGGGAAAAACGCCACGAACTTTTTCCCATACCCAATACATTTCATTATAATAACGCATTGTGTTTGAATCGATGTACTGGTTTTCGATCTGTATTTTTTCGAATTGAAAATGCAATTTGTTACACTTCGATTGAGGCATGTTGTTACAATGTAACACTTACTTCATTGAAAACAATTATTTTTTCTTCTGAATGATACACTATAATTTCTATAAATAACCATATAATTTCTATAAATAACTATAAATAAACTTCGTCACCATGTTTGAAGACAGTGCTGAGCAGCGCCATATTTGTGTTCACTCACTCTTGCATATATAAACTATAAATCAAACGGATAGTTAGTGTTTTCACATTTTTGCGATATTCATAGACAGGACGCCATGTGAACTGAATCAAAGACAGCTCGGAATCAGGATTATGAAAATTTTGCGATTCTAATCGAAAACGCGAGATTCTGACTGACGAGTTTTCGACCGCGATTCATGTGTTTTTACTAGTATGGTTTTCGAGCGAAATGAGCTTTCTGCCTATTTCTCTAGAAGGGAAATTTCTTCGGAATGTGAACCGTACGAGAGGAACGGGAAAATGAATTTTTACGACTAATCACAGTGTAAGTCTATAAGAAAAATCAATAAATTCAAAATGTCCGACTACTTATATTGTGAAAACGTGACAGCACAGCTGTGAATAGTGAGTTGAAAAGTGGAACTTCATTGAATATTTTTGAGATCCTAATACCATAGCAAGCCGCAGAAATAAGCAAAATCCAAACGAATTAATAGACATATACACATAATCTTTCCAATTGAAATTATTCCATAGATGAGTTATTATGAACAATCGGATTATTTCCAAATCGAAAAGTTTCCGACACTTCTCGAGCTGTCGAAATGTCAATTCCGATCATAATGAATTAATGAGAACCAATGAGCGATACTGTACCAATCTTTTCTTCCATCATACTAAAAAAAAGATGGCTAAATATGGCATACTTTTTGATTGCTACAGCCAATAAAAAATGTTACGCTATATTAGGTGTACAACTTTGTTTCCGCCGTTTTTTCCGAAATTCGAGGCTTTATTGTAAAAAACTGGTATACATTTATGATTCAAAGTATTGTCCATCGCTGGCCACTACTTTCTATAAGAAAACCATCTATAAGAAAACGGCGGAAGCAAAGTTGTACACCTAATATTTTAGCATTTTTGCAGCAGCCAATTTTTTTCCAGTGTGAAAAGTGACATGTTTTTGGAAATTATATGAAATTGTCTCTCTCGTGGTATTGTTACTTTAAAAAAATTTATTTGAAATAAAAGAATAAATTATAACGATAATGTTATAAAAATTTTTAAATAATGTAACACTGATGGTTAGTATTACATAAAAATGTGTTGTAAAATTGCTTGATAATTGGGTTTGATATTTTAAAAAGTTGTTTTATTTTAACAGTTGTAAAAGATCAATCAAAATCCGCAGAAGATATTTTATTAAATGATAATGAAGTTAAAGCTTACATTTTATTTTTAAAATATTCATTAAAATTATTTCAACAATTTTAATGCTTTGTTTCAATCGCGCAAAATTTTAATTCATAAATTATTTATTAATAGTAATCATTAATTATACAAATAGCGCACAATTTTGTTATTCTCGAGGCATTGAAAAATATCGCTATTTTAAACATAGACAAAGAAAAAAATATAAAACATCTGACCGATATATATGTTGGATAAGAATGTGAAAACTTCTTGACAATACAATCTTTCGAATTTGCGCAACAAATAAAATGTAAATATTTAGATTTTTATAAAACAACTTTTAAATGATAAAACGTTTGCCATATAACAATCCTTTTTTTAAACAATTAAATTTTTTATCTCCTAAAGTTGCGCTTTATATTGAAAGTAGTAATGAATTTAAAGATTTGTCTGATATTGTTACAAAAATAAGAAATATTGATATTTCAAATCTTGCGTTTGAATGGCGAATTTTACCTACAATTTTTAATGATACAGAAAAAAATGAAGTTCTTTAAAAATAGATATGATATGTGGCAAAAAATATTAAATTTTGAAGATAATAATGAAGAAAAAATTTTCTTCATCAATTTCCTAATTTAGAATTGATATTAGAAGCTGTCTTATCTTTCACTCCAATGCTGAAGCCGAACGTATATTTTCAATTAACTGATGTGAAATGTAAGAAACGTAATCGATAACTAACGATAATATTTCGGCCATTTGTAAAATTTGATCTCATTTTCAGTCAGAAGGTACTGATTGTATAAATTTTGAATCTGATTCAAAAGACATTTGGAATTTCATAATGCACAAATTTATATAAAGAACGTAATTAATTAATTATTTACATCATTTATTTAATTTCTTATGTTTACTTATCTTTTTATTTTTATTTCGTGAACAAATATTTAATTAAATATTTTTGTATGTATTAATCATATAGAATTACTAATTATTTTCTTTTCTGAGTTTATTTGTTTCAGATGAGTGCTTCCAAGTGTCGTGCAATATTATTTAATTATTATTATTAAACTATTTGTTTTATTTTTGTAATATTTTTATGATATGCACGTAATATAGCATTAGAATTAAGCATTAGATAAGTATTACTTGTTTTTTTTATTTTTAATGTTTTCATATTTAATCAAATATCTATTTTTTATAAGTCCAAATCTACTTTTTTCTAGTAACATTCTTGTTAATGATTATGTTTGATTTAGCTCGCACTTAGCTTATCAACTGACGATTATTTACACCCCGGACATGGGAATCTGTATAGACTTTACTTACTGAACACGTATTGCTACTACACTGTTAAACATGCGAATGTGAACAATTTTTATGATTGGAGACTGCTGAAGACTTGAATACAGGCAGTTATTTAAACATTCAGTTATTTATTTTATGTAATAGATCAGTAGAAACTGTCAAAATATATTTGTATATGCGCACCAATTACTGCGTTTTAAAGCTCTTAATTGCCCGTTTTTTATTTTATATTATTTGTTATTTATTTTTTGTTTATAAAGGAAAATATAAATTTGTTTTCTGAATACTGGTAAGATTTTTGGCAGTTTTCCTTACCCTTGCAACAAATTTTGGTATTCTTTCTGCTAAAATATTATATTTATTATAAATTTCTGTTTATTTATGTTTAGGAATCTTATACCTTTAATATATATTTACAGTATAATATTAAATTAGATGAACAGTCTTAATTATTGTTATTATTTTTATATTATTATTGTTATCAATTATTGGCGTTTTTAGTCTATGTAACTTCATATTATATATCTTGTCACTTCTATTATTAATTGATTCTTTTTCTTGATTGATTTCGGTTTTCAATAACAAATAATAATAAAAAAAAAAAACAAAAAATGATATAATTTTTACAGAAACGTCAAAATAGGGCCTTAGAGAACCTTTATAAGTTCGGCATTAGTACAGCATTGATGTTATATTCCAATGCGCATGCGTTAAAATGGGGCTCGCCTAACAACACTGATTCCGAAAAGTAATGCCCAAGAGAGGGGGCCCAGTGACAGCACCATCTATACGGCGATGCCACAATCAAAACGGACAATGACGAGAATATACATTGTCAATACATCCTCTTGTTCTCAACATTATTCTCATTTGCATAAGACATCGAAATATTTTAGGTTAAGATAGAGACTTCGTTAAGAGGTCTGCTTGCTTATCTAAAGAATACGCATAAGAAGAATAGCACTAATCAAGAGTACATATAAAATACAGATATGTAATGCTATATATAACAAGTGCAGACAAGAATAATATTAGTACAAGAGTTCAGGGATCTATTCTTAAAAGAGAAAATGTTACATGCAATATTATATGATATCGCATACGATAACAGAAATATATATTCTTGAACAGGTAAGATGTATCGCGAAAAAATGTCAAACGATTGATATCGAGTGGATACCTTATGCGATATGCAAGTCGCATGACAAATATAGTAATAAATGAGGTTCTCAATAAAAGTGAGGTTAATGTACAGTTTTTAATTTATTTTTAATTTACAATGGATATGGCATATTGAAATGCTGTTTTTCTACATATCAATAAACAATTAGAAAATGTTTATCATTATAATAAAAGACCACGTTTTCATATAAGGGATGATCCATTTCAATTATCTGAAAAGCAATTTATAAATATTTTTCAATTAAAAAAAGAGTAAATGTTAAGAAGACTCCGATCCACTCAAATTTTGATAAAAATATACTCAATCGATGCGTTTTCTTATGAAAATAAAGAATCTACAAGAAAAAAGTGTCGCTCTGCCCTGCAAAACGAGAATTTAAGTTAAAGTTGATGACTATATAAGTTAAGAAATCTCTCACGCAACACTGCTTCAAAACAAATTATCAGAGTTCTAACCCATGTGGAGTTCTAATCCACAATGAGATGTGTAGATAGTAACGCTTCGGTTCGGGACAGCGGTTAATAATTTCATCATTTCAATTAAAGTGATAATTATATTCGCTTACAGAAGAAAATAATTATTGCGATATAGAATCTTTGTTATTTGATGAGACTTTGTAAGACTTCATATGGAAAATACGGAATTTCCAGATTTACGTATTTTTTGACTTCAATCTTCAAGTCTGTTATAGAAATTTCTCAATGTAAATTTATAACAATTATTGAATAGTTTCTAGTAGGCAAGAATTATTATGACAAAATGTTTTAGAAAATTTAGTATTTGATTTTTTTTTTAAGGAAATAAAAATTATTTTGCAAGAAAAATATTCCTTAATAAGGTACGATCTCTACACATTTAAGCTGCAGAGACGCTTCTGCAGAGAGCCAGAGCGTGTCAGTCGCCGAGCAATAGTGGGGATAGCGCGCCGGAATCGGCCCGATGTGCAAATCTTTGCGCTGTGTTAAAACATAGAGTTTTACATTATCGGTCAAATATGTGTTCAAAAATTATCAATGCTTGTGTAATGCATAATATAATATGCATAATATAATTGCATAATATAATATGCATTCATGACTAAATATTGAATTTCGGTATGAATGTTATGAATGGTGTAAACGAACCGGAAATAGATAGAGCAAGTTAGGATAAAATAGGATAGGATAAAAATCACGAACTGACAGTTGGCCGAATCCGCAACAATCTAATAAGAGATAATAGTACTTCTCATGACAAATAAAATTAAATTTTAATCTTTTAAGAGTTTTATTTAACGTTTTATTTAATGTTTTGTATTTTTATGCATATGTAAATACATATTTGTCTTACAAGTATGTAATTTTTTTAGTATACAATAATATAATAACACTTTGATAATGAGCATTAAGTCTTTTTTTTCTTTCTTTGGTAATGTACTTTAAAGTAATTAATATAAATAATATAAATTTTATTTATGTTCTTCATATAAATAAATATTATAAAATAAATGTTAATATAATATAAATAAAGAGTTTCTTATCTTTCATTTGAGTTAATTAATATAAAAAAACTTAAAAAAACAGTTCGGACAAAGCAAACAAGAACGTAAAATTAATAATCTATTACCTTTAACAGAAAACATATATTAACAATTTAATATACATTAGCGTTAAAGTTACCAGGTAATAAAGTTCAAAAGTAAATAATTTCTTATTTTTAAGAGAAAATACGTAAAAATTATATTCAATTATTAAACTACATAAATTAAAAATTAAATTTTAATCAACATAAAATTTGAATCAACAAAACTTTAGGAAACTTTGGTTGACTTATAAATACTCTAGTATTGTTTCACAGCCTGTCAGTCTTCAATTGTTTTAAAAAATTATTCCAACAATATACATTTTTTTTCTTTAGCAATAACATCTCTTGTTTTCAATCTAATTTCATCTTATAAAGTTTTAATTTTTTTGCATAATATGATTGTCGTATCTCATAATCTTTCTGTAAAATTGTAATCAACTTTTCAATCTATTTTATTAATTTGTCATATCTTTGTAGAGCAGAAGTTCTTTTACCATCTTTTTTTATTGACACCAAATTTGAAGTTGGAGTTATAGAAATGTGTGTTGTGTTGACAGTTGCAATAAAAGTTGATGTTTCTACTTCAATTGTTTTTATGTTTATTAAAGATTTTTTAATGTTATTAGTGCAATTGTCATTGTTTAAACTTTCTTCTAGTTGGTCATTATTTGGTCAGACATGCTGCAATAATCATTTTGAAGAAACAATGAATTTTGTGGCATCTTATGTTTTGTAGGATCTTATGTTTTCTCTTGATTATTGCATATTATGAACAATTTTTCTTCATCTTCATTATTTACATTACATACATTTAAATTATCTAAGCACTCTTGCAAAAAAATGTATATAGATCTCTGTCTAATACTAATTTCTTAACGTGTTTCAGAAATTATTATACAATATGACAAAGATTGCTTACAAATTGCATGTTAGATTTTTGTACTGTTTTATGTTCTTCCACGATTGTTGAATCTATAATATAAAGGACATCTATAATATAGGACATTTTGATCCATTTCTGTTAAAATCTGATTTGATATAGGTCCTCTATCAGTTTATTTTTCATGCTTCTTAATCAAAGTATTTTTGGCTTTAGTGGAACTTCATATGTCTTGCCAAGTCTATAAGATAAATAGGCTCTATAAGATAAATAGGCTATAAGATAAATAGGCAGAAAATAGGTTCAAATTATCCAAAGTATATAATTTTGTCTTGTGCTCAAAGAATTTCAATTGTCTGTAATTTAACACATTAAATATTATAGGACATTGTTATTAAAAAATTAATAAATAATTGTTACTGGTCTGTAGCTATTGTTCATTTAATTTTAAACGTCAAAATATTGTATAAAACGCATTTGCTTTTAAATTAGTAATATATTTATAAATACAAATTGTAAAGTTTTATAATTTAAAGAAACTTGTTTGTGAATTCAAAGAAAAATCTGTTAAAGCTATGAATTTTGTATATCCAGATTTTAAAATAGATTAAGCAAATTAAAAACAAATTACCAAGCAGCAAATTTTTTTGTTTTTCTTTGGTATATTCTTTGATACAGCGTTTTTGCACTACATTTCATACTGATGTCATTTTAATTCGCAGTTTTCACTCCGAAGGGTAAACTAAATAATTACTTCACTATTAATAGTTTGTAACTGACAATTTTATTATTTTCATATAGAGCAGGTCATAACTTTTAAAAGTAAATACAGTTGACCTGTTACATTCTCTTATAACTTTGTTCCTATTGGCTTTTACATTTTTTTCGATACGTGGCAACCTCGCACTTACTATTGTAATACGAAAATTATCATTGACAACATATCGCATGGCAGCGGAGAATACGATTTCGAAATCGTATGCGAAACCAACCATGCGATATTTTCCGTATATGATAATTATCGCTTGATTTCAAAAATAGACTTCTAGGTAAAATAAAAATAACACTGTGTTATTAATCTAAGAAGCGTAAAATTACTTTATTTCAGTGAAGTTTTGATTACTCTATTGAGACACATTATATTTTTATAATCAAAATACCTTTTCAATGTTATTTTTATTGTTTTTTAAATTTTTGGAAAAATGTGTTAGTTTTAAAAAAATAAAAATTAAATCAAGGTTTTCTTTCATACAATTAATTTTTTCATCATAAATATATTACAAAAAATTATTATTTTAATATTTCATGTGCAAACTTTAAATTATCATTAAATTTGCAATATTATATTCCATCAGTCTAATTAATTACACTTCGCTCAAAAAAATGAGAAAGTATCATACATATGTTCAATTTATAACATTGACGCTTAATTCTAAAAAATAATTTAAGATAAATAATATCAGAAATCGCGATAAAAAAATATGAAGTTAATCATCTCGACAATTTCATTTAAATATTGGCAATTTAAACTTCTTCAATTTTAAGAAGTTTAAATTTGTATTCTAAAAATCTCTAAAAATTTCCAGGAATGTTTTTTGATGAATAAACTATGATACTAATTTTTTGCACAATTTTTTATGAAAAGAGAAAGAAATTATAATTAAAAAATGTATTTTTAATTGTCACTCTCGCAATGATGAGGATAGGAGGTTGGTGAAAATGTTTCTTACATAGAGGTTTAAGAATCGACGTATAGCAAACCTAATTTGGCGTGGAGGCAAATTTCATATGCACATTCTGCTACACTCTATAATGCTCATGATGAATTTACGATAAATTTAAGGTAGTACAAACGCGACAAGTTCAAAAGTTTAGGTCCTGTCGCGGTGGCGATACCTCACTCGTGCCAAAGAGAGAAATTTCGATTGTGCTTGTCTAAGGCCGCACGCGGAAAGAAAATGAATACAGATAGACTCAAACTAACGCCGGTGCTGCCAGATGCTCGCTGGCCGTCTCCTTCACTCCTCACTATTCCCTTCAGTCACTAGGGTAACTGTCCCAATTATTGTGCCTGTTCTTATTAGTGTGCTTTTGTATTTCGATAAGTTATAAAGAAAACTAGCACAAATAAATAAGAAAAAAAATTTTTTTTTAAAGTTAAATTATTAATGCATACACGATACCAAAGATAATACTTTATTTTTTAAGTATTAAAGTATTTTAAATATTTTTCGAAAGATATGAGGAATTTATATATTAAATCCAGTAATACATACAAGATTTTAAACTTATCTTTATTAATGTGCCCTGTATTGGAGCTGAGAACGTTGTATGAGTGTACTTTGAAATAAATATAATTGAAATAATAATTTATGTAATATTAACATAAACAATTAGCTTAAATATATTACTTGTTTTAGTAACTATATGTTAAAATGAATTAAATATGGATAAATACACAAATTGAGGGCACATTAATAAAGCCATCGCCGCTTAGAGGCTCACTAATAGGGACAAAAACATGTTTTCTATTTTTGTTAAAAGCATTATAAAGTATTAACATTTTTTAGATTAAAGAAATATTATAAGAAAAAGAAATAATGGAAAAACTGATATTGATTGCAAGCAGATAAAATTAAAGTTACAATATTTAATAATTAAATCAATAATAAGCAAATTGGCTAAATAGCACATTAAGGACAGTTACTCTACCATATGCCGCAAAGAAAATCGAAACATTGCATTTTTTCGCGATATATTTTCCTAAACTATATTTTCCTAAACGATAAAAAATTATGACCTTTTTTTACAATATCCGTTTCATGTTCCCCCATCGCGTGCTCATTTTTTGTAACAATCATACAACAAGAATGATGTTATGCAATAATTAAAAATCTGACATTAACTTGAGTTGTGTCACAAAACTGTACATTTTAAATGCAATTATTGGGAGTACAAATAAGTTTCCGCCGTTTACAAAAAACGGCGCCACTAATAAATTATAGTTAAAATTGTTTGATATAAAACGACATATCGTAAAATTGGACATCCGGCAACACTATAACCTTGAAATATTAGCAATTCTTGAAATATCAGCATATTTTTTTTTTATATGAAAATGTCGAGTTTTGAGCCGAATAAGTCATTTGCGGGAACTTTTGATTTACTTCTTTAATTTGAAGAAATCTGCAGCTGAGACTCATAGATTGCTTGTAGAAGCATGATGCTGCCTTAAGTGAGAGAAGTTGTGAGTGGTTTCAAAAGTTTAAGAACGGTGAATTTGACATCAAAGACAAAGAACGTAGCGGAAGGCCGAAAGTGTACGAGGACGCGGAATTGGAAGCATTATTGGATGAAAATTCGTGCCAAACGCAAAAGGAACATTTACATTAGGAGTGATTCAACAAACAATTTCATATCGTTTGAAATCATTGGGAATGATTCAAAAGCAAGGGAATTGGGTTCCATATGAACTGAAGCTGAGAAATGTTGAACGCCGATTTTTCACATGTGAAATGCTGCTTGCCAGGCATAAACGAAAGGGTTTTTTGCATTGTATAGTCACTGATGAAAAATGGATCCACTACGATAACCTAAAGAAGAGGAAATCATGGGATCCACCTAACCATGCTCCAACATCAACAGTCAAGTCGAATATTCATGAAAAAAAACTCATGTTGTGTAAATGGTAGGATCAGCTTGGTGTCGTGTATTATAAGTTGCTCAAACCGAACGAGACCATTATGGGGCTCTCTACCGAACACAATTGATGAGATTGAGCCGAGCACTCAAGGAAAAACGCGCCCACTATTACTTCAGGCATGACAAAATTATTCTCCTGCATGATAATGCTCGATCACATGTTGCGGCGCCGGTCAAAACCTACTTAGAAACACTCAAATGGGAAGTTCTACCCTATCCGCCGTATTCTCCAGACATTGCTCCTTCCGATTACCACTTGTTCCGATCGATGACGCATGGCCTGTCTGAGCAGCACTTCACATCATATCAAAAATTGTATCAATGATCGGATAGTCTCAAAAGATGAAGCGTTCTTCCGACGCGGTATCCACATGCTACCAGAAAGATGGGAAAAAGTAGTGGCTAGCGATGGCCATTACTTTGAATAAAACATTATGTACTGTTCTTTCACAATAAATGCTTAATTTTTGATAAAAAACGGCAGAAACTTATTTGTACACCCAATATCTAAAAAACTAATCAATACGTTTCTTATTTTAGCATATTCGTAAGGAAAATCGTTTCATGCCAATACTACCTTAAGGATATATAAACTTATGAAATATTTAAAATATTTAAAATATTTAAATAAAGTAGGGATTCATCAGATCAATAAAATTACCAGATATTGATACGCGGTGTCTATTGTTTTCAGATATCTATCCAATCGAATATCCAGTAGGACAATTATCCGGCTAGATACCGGACATTTTCCCAGATATATGGAAAATGATAAAAAATGATCAACAGGAGAAAAATAACGATAATTTTCTCTACTTTGTCAACATGAAAAGAAAAAGAAAAAAATTAAATTATGTATTTAAGTAATAAGCATAAAATTCTGTAATGATATAATTATCAATATAAAATTTCAATCGCATATATTGCTGGATATTAATGATATCCGACATATCTTGCCAAATAGTAAAAAAATGCCGGATAATTTCGGATAATGTCGGATATCAGATTTTCCAAATATTCGGTGCATCCTTAGAAATAAGAAATATTTATTTAATTCAAACAACTTATAGTATGTATAATTTATATGTGGATATATACAAATATATACCCGTACATACAAATTATACATACTATAAATTACTTAAATTGACTAAATATTATTTGTAATAATTTCACAAATTCTTACATCCGTAAATCTAACATAAATTCATAATAAGATAATCATTATTTATCGAAAGAAACAATTAAATCGCTTTTTTAAGCGGTAAAATTAATTTTTTTGTGTGCATATACATGTACTCGCACCGACAGGAATGGTGTCCCCTGGCGTTCGGCACGTGGCATTACATTATATCATATTTTTTTTTTATTTATTTTATTATATGTTCTTATATTTAACTGTAAATTTAATTTTGCAATCTTACTAAATATTAATTTAAAAATATTAATTTCATTTGCACATTGCAAATTTAGAAATGCATGCAAAGCTATTACAATGAGTCTCAAAATTACACGTAATGTTGTAATTATGCACAAAAATTGTTTATAGTATTAAATTACAATATCTTGTGCATAATAAAAGTATTATTAAATATTGGCAAATGAGAGACACGAGATATCTCACTCATACCAGTAATAAATGTGTGAGACATCACGTCTAATTACGCTTTTTTTCTCAATTGTACGCCTTATATTAAGGATAAGAATATCGGAGCGCCTCCCCCCCCCCTCCCTCCTGCTACTACTTTCTCCTTTCGCACTCCTTGTCTCCTCCGCGTTTCTAGTAACACGTACGTGTTCGGTATGAGTGTGTAGCGCGTGTCTCCAGGGGATCATTCCTGCCGGTGCGTGTACATGTATGCAATTATCATATCACGTCACAGAAACGGGGGCAGGAGTCCAACTTGTGAGTAGCGATTGCTGTTAGTAATACACAACTCTCCGAGTGCCTAGCAATCTCACGGTTGCATCTTGCCGTATACTTTCATTCGGACCGGGCTAACAATTTTTGGGCTAGCAATTTTTAATAATTAATAATTCATTAACTGTTGCGAAAATAAAAAAAAAATAAATAGAGGACTTCCCGATCCAATTTAGTCTGCTTTGTCTGCATATAAAAATAGTCTCAAATATTCTGAGACATGCTGTATATGCATATACAGCATGTCCTCATATAAGTAGCTATACCTTTTTATATCGTAAATTAACTGAGGTAGACCTAATAAATACGGTTTCAAATTAAATGGCTGTAACTAAACTTTAATCATAGTGACAACTGGAAAAGATTATTTAAAGAACAGAGAGATATGCATAATTTTTACACGATGAAGTAAATATTTCGATATAATAAAAGTTGTAGCGTCTGTTCTAATGAGTACAATGATGCATAACAAAATTATTTTAAGTTAAATAAAATTATACAAGTTAATTATACATATTGGTTTAGTTTTGCATTTATTACCTTTTCATTTTTGGCCTTGCAGTGTGGCTTTCAACTTCGCATTGAAATGACAACGTATTAAAACGTCAATAATAAGAGAAAAAAAGTAATATGTAACTAGTAAAATGTCAGATCTCCTCTTTTTTCATGACTAAGAGATAGTAACCCTAATCAGAGGCAAAGAGTAATGCTGTTCATAAATCGAGGACAAAAATCGCACGTCATCGTGAGGAACCTGTCGTTTCTCATAATCTGCCAACTTATGTAATAAAATAGCAACAGTTACCTTGGCCAATGCAAATATGCGTGTTATATATTCGTCTTGACAATTGGTATAATAATGCACCACAATAAACTTGCTTGAATCTTTTGTTATCAGATCAGATGCATAGTTAAAACGAAAGAAAATAAGAACATTAGAATCTCTTTTATTTGTTTTTACTTACTATTTTTTAATCTGAGATTTTTGTCTTTTATGAAATTTATGAAAATGAGTTATAAGCGTGTTTTAGAATAAAGACTTAAAATTTTTAATACATGTGTGCATTATCCTAACTAATTTTGATATCTGAAAGTGAACTTTCAGAATTATAATTTATTATTTTTTTAAACAAATTCATATAGCTATTGCAAAATTCTATTTCTAATTAGTTATCTAAGTATGTACTTTTTGTTATGTTCAATAGCTCGAATTTCTATGAAATTTAAGTATAAACTTCATCCATCTTTTGCACATTTTTTTTCATTTTCGAGCGAAAGTATACACAATAATGCGATAAGATTTGATCATCGATGAATTAATTCATTGTTGTTTTTGAATAATGAGAGTTGTTGATATAATTATCTGCCAAACATATAAATAAACAGTTTCATCGATAAATGAAACGCATGATACCGAGAATGAGCTAAACGTGCGACGAAAATTCCATTTTGAAAAATTCAAAGATTGTAGCTCGCGTTCGCAACAAGACTTATCATTAATTGAGAACTTTATTATGATATTAGCATTGTGTAAATCGACAGCGAGACGAGCGTGTGTTTATTTTTTCGTGGAATTCCGCATTTATTTAAACGCGCATGAATTTTCCATGTCTTGTTTCTCCTCAATCGCCAGATTTATTTTAAGCGCGATTACGATTGGTGCAACGATCGCTTTCGAACTACATGTATGTACACATATAGCTTATCGAAGTGCTTCTACGTTGAAAAGGTATCGGCGGATTGTCACAAACAATTGTCACAAACAATTGAACAAATGATATTGAGAAAAATAGCTGCGCTAGCGCTACTGCGAGCTACAGCGAACGCACATGTCAATGCGCGTAAGTATGTGGGATGTATCGTTTCAATGATATATACATGCATGGACGTACCTAGAGGAGTGGTTTTGGAGCTTCAAATCCCTCTCCCCCCCCCCCTCCCCCTCTGAAATTTCTTATTAATTATTTCATTTTGAAAATGATCTCGTTAAGGCATATCCCGACAGCACACATCCAATCATATCGGTCGATGCCTAAGTAATTTTTCACTATTTTACTAAAAAGAATATTTCATTTTAAATTAGTGACGTACTCTATCAAATCCCTCTTTTTCATTTGTATTTGTAGAAACATATAAATGTACTTTTTGTAAGTTTTTGTTGTCATATAATATTTTTTTCTCGTTATAAGACCTTATAAGTAATTTTTAATTTTTCATTAGTTCAAGCTTTGGCAGAATATGCGATACATAAGGAAAATTTTTGTAAAATTTTTGACTCTAAAAACAGAATATATGCTGATTGGTATATTCAGTACTACAATTGCTATTGAGCGCTCTTGCATCTGCTTGGTCTATATTTTTATAATCATTTTTATAATTATTTTATGATCATTTAATTTTGATACAGTATAGAATACGAGAGAGAAAAAGAACATTATTTAGTATGCTTGTTCTGCTCATACAAAACGTTTAAAAGTTAAAGTATGTAATGTTTGTAATAATAATAACAATAACAATATTGACGAATTAAATAATTTACGAATTAAATTTTGGTTATGAAAAATTTAGAGTGCAAAGCTTTGGAGAGATTTGGAACTGAGGTATCTTTTTATTTTAAATGTGTTGACGACATCGCGACTGCTATTTCTAATCACTTAATTGAAGAATTTTTAGAGGTATTATATTTAACTCTTTTCATTCAAAGTTGCAGTTCACTTTGGAGGTTAGTTGTGACCGGTTGAATTTTTTGAATGTGACGATTATTAAGGCGAACAGAACATTAGAATTTAATATTTATCATAAATTAACTTTTTCGGTGAGATGATGTGTCAGTTTTTTGTCTCTTCATCCTCTTTCACAAAAGAGAGGTGTTCTTATACGCATGAACAGAACTTTTTTACTATCTCCAAAATATCATAGGGATAATTTCAATTTTATTATTAAAATATTTTTGAACAATGACTATCCTATTAAGTTTATTTTTGAAACAATCAATTTACGATTAAGATCTCTTTTAAAACGTAAGACGCTTAAACAAACAGATAAAACTAACATTGACAATAAAACAATTTCATGGTTTATCATCCCTTTTTTGCCTTGTATTTATGACAAATTCAAGAGCATTATCAAAAATCATAATGTTAAATTGTCTTTCTTCAGTTTGACAAACTTAACGGAATTATTAAAGCACAAAAAGACGTTCTTTCTCATGAGTCAAAGAAAAATATAGTTTATAAGATTAATTGTAAAAGTTGCAATGCCTCTTATGTTGGACAGACGAGCCGAGAAATTAAAGATTAGAATTAACGAACATAAAAACGATTAATAAAATTAACAAAAAAGTGGTAACTTATCTGTTATTTCTGAACATAGATTGCAATCTGAATATGATTTTGATTGGAATAACACCAAAATTTTAGGTAATGAGAGATATATTGGAAAAAGATTAGGTTAGTCTGAATATTATGCTTAATATTAAAATACAGAAAAATGGCCTAAATTTGAAATCAGAAATCACGGAGTTCTTGCATCATGCTTACACGAACATAATTAATAAATTTTAATAATTTTTTTTTATTGATTGTATTTATACTTAAGCGGTTATCTATATTGTTATTTTTTAATCCGATGACTTTTGATAATATTATTGTTTCCTCTCTTAGAATATTTATTTCTTAATGTTCTCTTACATTAGTTGACTCTGCTTTGACACTACGAACATTATGTTTCTTTCAAGAAATTTAATATAATTTTATATCTATTAGATGTGGGAAAAAGTTCATGACGTTTTTCCCGTTAGATGGCATTAAAAAACCGCCACGAATTTTTTCCCATACTAATATTTTTGTGATTTCAACTTATTTAATTTATAATATTGTGCAGTTATGGTTTGCAGTAGTAAATCTCTTTAAAGATTGATTATTCTTCTTTTTTAGTTCTGTTTGTTCTTTTTAATGATTATTTCTGATTTAGCTTGCACTTAGCTAATCAGCTAACTAACGGTTATATACACTCCAGACATGGGAATCTGAGACTTTCTTGCTGCACTCGATTTCTACGTTACGAACATTAGATTGTGAACAATTATTACTATTGGAGACTGCTGAAGATGGCTTGAACACAGCCAAAACAGTTTTTTTAGTTTGGTATTTTATGTAATAGATCAGTAGATACGATCGAAATATATGTATTTATGATATTTATCGCGTATTAATGCTATTAATTGCCCGTTTTTTATTTGTGTTAATATTTAAAAAGCCAATTTGAATTAGTTTTAAATATTTTATTTGTAGTAGCTGTATTGCCTATCCTTTCTTTAAAAAATAAATAATAATTACAAAAATTTGATATACAAAATGTAACATTTTTCCTTTTTAAAATGAGATACGAGAAGATATTTAAAGCTGTAAAAGTAACTAAATGATATTCATTAAAAATTGTTGTATGTCACAACAAAGAAATTAGTGCAGTTGGTAACGTTCTTTACAGTACAATCGCAAATTTATTCTTTTGTTCTCATTCCAGTTGGCGCATGTTACATCCGAGGAATATCCCTGAGTTGGTTAGAAAAACCCTCTCCACCGAAAAAATTTCACGATCGCTCTTGTATACATGTCTTTCTTCCTAAAATTCGTCTGTTTGACGCGAATTTAAACGATTTTCGATTACGCTTGTACGGTCACGCATGTACAGCGCAGCGATGCAACGCGACATGGCGATTGACTCGATACAATATTTATGTTTAAGGTTAGATATTCATAATCGGAGCTTATATTTAAGATCGTTTTAAGCACAATTAAGATGTTATGAACCAATTAGATAGCAGCATTTCTTAAGACATTCTTAAGTCTTAAAATCATTTCTTAAGTCTTAAAATAAAAACGAATTACGAATACCCACTAAAAGTTTGTTCACATGATATAGTTTTTTTGGTCGTTTTGATAACTTTATCGAATCGTAAATTAGTCCGAATCTGATGCCGCGTTCAGACAATATGGTCACTTTGCCATATGTCTATTCTCCCGTATGCTCAATCAATTTTTCTTTTATTATTCAATCTTTCTCACAAAATGGATATGTTTTTCATTGCTCATTCATACTCGCCATTAAAAAACAATTAATAGAAAATATTGGATTCATACAATTGTAAGTTAGAGATCTCATTTGGGATGATATCAAACAATGACATAAAGATAAATTAAAATTTTTAATATTTCTAAATATTAAACATTTATATCTCCTTCCATGCAGATTTCTTTATATTCTTAACTTTATTAGGTGTGCAACTTTGCTTCCGCCGTTTTTTTCCAAAATTCGAGGCTTTATTGTAAAAAACTGGTTATACATTTATGATTCAAAGTATTGTCCATCGCTGGCCTCTACTTTCTCCCATCTTTCGGGTAGCGTACGAATCCCGCGTCGAAAAAACTGGTCATCTTTGAGGCTATCCACGAATCGATTCAATTTTTTACTTCTTCATAAGATCGGAAGTGCTGGTCAGCCAGGCCGTGTGCCATTGATCGAAACAAGTGATAGTCAGAGGGAGCAACGTCTGGAGAATACGG
>Ga0157364_1002266_pt1 | contig 17701 bp, 6 predicted proteins | sample AttsexASBM2_FD_111476 | JGI IMG/M metagenome (GOLD analysis project Ga0157364, IMG submission 111476) | Fungus gardens microbial communities from leaf cutter ant in Ribeirão Preto, State of São Paulo, Brazil - Atta sexdens ASBM2 | ecosystem: Host-associated > Fungi > Mycelium > Unclassified ... | reverse complement strand
CGCGCGCGCGCGCGCAAGCACCTACACACATACCATAGTTACATCAGTCTCGCTTAAATGCTGTGACTGACACAATGAAATGCGAGACAGCTGAATGAAATTAGAAAAAAGGGAGAGGTTTTATAGATACAGAAAGAAAATTAAAATATTTACCTGATGAAAATATAAAGCTTGTCAAAGCATCAAAGAAGTGTGAACAAAGAATTTTAACGCTTCTTAAACACTTCATTGATTTTCCATTGACTCTTAGTTTTAAATATTCATACACACTCCACGAACTCTCCCCAAACGCTCCGTAAAGTGTGCCTGAAACACATCTCCCACAGATTAAAAATTTTTTTTTCATTAACGTTTCATACGCTCCTCAACACTCCACAAAGAATGCATTGAGCGTATTGATACACTTCCTAAACACTTCATTCATTAGTATTTCGTCTACGCTTCTTAAACGTTCGGCAAAAAGTACATGGAGCATTCACTTCGTGTACGCTTCTAAAATATAGAGATAAAAAAATTTATTTTAAAACGGAGTGTCAATGAGCTGTAAACGAAGCGTCGTTGAATAGTACGTGGCACCGTCACCAGAGACTTAGCGAGAACTAGCTTCTCGAATTTAAAAAACCACACAGACTAGGATAAAAGATGTAACATTGAAAGATTTTTTTAGTTGTGTTCTAATTTTTGTGAAATAATTTTTTGAAGTGAGCCCTAGGATTCCAAGAAGAAAGCATAGCACTTTTTTTTACATATTTACCGAATAAATGAAATATATTTTATAATATCATTTGCTTACTAGGACCTCGATTACATTTCATTCATATTTGTCTAAGAACTCGACGATGCTCCGTTTACGTTCTTTAGACTGCCTAATCATACTCCGTTTATTCAACGAACATTCTGCTCGTGTTTGCCGACTTATCTATACTTTTATTTGTGTTTCTTTAATGTTTAGTTGACGCTTCCTTTACGTTCTATGTTCCAATTTTCGCTTCTTACGGGTTTCATTTACGTTTCTATTACTCCCTCCTTATATTTCCTTTACACTCTAATTAACGCTTTATTGACATTCGGTTTACGTTTTATTTTTATCAGGGAGATTTACTTACATGACTTCTAATAACGTGGTGAGTCAAATTGAAGCTGATAACTTTGATAAAATATTTGATATATTGAAGGTATGTGCACAATATAATGCTCTTTGTAATGTAAAGATAAGTACAATTACTTTTATAATAATAATATAATTTATTAATGTAAACATAAAATGTGATGTTAATTTTATTATTATTTTTTACTATTATTTTTTTATTTTTATTCTCAAAATATTTTTATATGTATATGTGCATATAATTTTATGTAGTTACATGTATACACTATCATAGAATTTATTTTCGTAAAGTAAAAAAGTTATATCGCAAATAAAATTTGATTTCGACTTGTTTTTTGCCTTCTTTCTCTATTTTTTAATGCATTGTAAAAATTCAAATATATTAAATACAAATATATTAAATAAAAAGAATATCACAAGAACCGTTGTATATCTATACATATTGATAGATTGTAAAACGATGGAAAAGAAGTTAATATATTAAGATATCATATAATGAATTTAATATGTTGTTTTATCTTTTTTTAATACTTGATGAGGGACAAAACGAGTATAAATATAAAGGAAAGTACACCGGTACCGGTCATTCTAAAGCGACACTCTCTTATTTCTCAGAAACTAATTATTGCACTTTATTAATACTAACAAAGACATGATCTGTTTAGTTAATTAAAAAATTGTAAATGCATAATTCGTATATTTGTAGCTTATTTCTATACAAAATCAGTTAAAAACGAATTTTATGAATGTGAAAATAAAATTTTTATGATTTTCTTTTGCAAATTGCGTAATCAGTATTTATTTTTTTCTCAATAATCAATATTTATTATTTTTTCTCTCTCAGTTTTTTCATAATGCGATTTTAAATATAAAATCAGGATGCAGCGTAAACCGGCATCCATCTGTCTCTAGAACAAATCATCAAATTAACCTAATTTTTGTTGTTTTATATTGTCAAGTAATTCCATCGAAGCTGAAGACAATTGTACATATATGGGAAAGTCCTTGAGAAACTATTGCGTTACATATTTGCATTTTGCAAAACAGCATAAAATAAATACGCACATAAGTTGACAAAAATTTTTATATCGAAGTAAAAAAATTCTGGAAAATCTTACATATATACTTGTAGATATTTTATACAGATAATTTCTGTATAAAAAAATAATAGGAATATGTAACATATATTACTGTCTACCGTGTCAGTTTTGGAGCCCATTTTGTCAGACATTCATTTTTACTTATTTTACGAAAAAATTAATTATTGCAAAATTACAAACAGTATTATAAAAACTGTTTATATTATCTGATAAAAGACACTTTTTAGTTTATCTTTATGTATTTAAAATTTTATTTTTATTTGTTTTAATAATTAAAAAACATTGTTTAAAATCAAAATGGTATGGTGGTATCGGCGACCTTCCCTTAAATGTATAAAATAATATTACGTTATATTAGAGGAAATCGGAGTTTCGCAACTGGTTGTCACACAGGATTTATTATCAACAAGCTAATAACTCAATCATGTATACTCTTTTTAAATTGCTGATTAAATTGTGTAAAATGGTTTGCGCCAAAATCATGTTTATTACTTACATTATAGTCTGCTCATTTTATCAAACATAGTTATGACAATGAAAGACATAACTTTGTAATTCCATTTTTGCAGACGCGTACTATTATAAGACAAATTTCATTAAATTAACTTGTTTGAATATTTGGTTTCAAATTTTTTAAAATTTAGCAACTTTTATTTCTATATTAGAAGATATGAAGGTATTCATTCATTAATAAACATGGTATTATTAAAACATTTACTAAATAAAAATGTAACGATTCTTATTGCAGAACCAAAATTCAGATTTTCTTGAATCATACGCGAATTTTGTGTTATTAAACATATTTTGTAAGTATATGAGGTATCTTATCTAAACAAAATATCGAAAATATTATAAACATGTATAAGTAATTTATGTATTTTATATTTTATGTAAAAGAATTTAATTCTATCTTATAATGTATTATATTTTATTATATTATTCTTTGTAGATTATTATTCTTTCTTTGTGTTCTAAAATTTGATATTAAAATACATTACATAAAAAACATTACAAAAATACATTACATAAATTATATGTAAATATGAAAACATTCAATTCCAGCAAGCACAAAGTTACACTTATTTCTTATTTCGTATTTCTTAGATGTAATTTGTCACATAATACAACATGATACAACTGTAATATAACATGTTATATTGCAGTTACAGTTGTAACTTGGTTTTAAAATAAAAAAGAGGATCATTACACTAGCACTATTATTTTACTATTCACTCTCCATTTTTATGAATACTTTTAGGAGTTTTGAGTGCATGGTAGTCGATAAGTCAGTACTGTATAGCCTGACTAAGCGCTCAGTGAACTCTTGTATCTGTTTGGTTAGTCTGTACTTTTAGATCCAACGGAATGTCCAATTAGATGCAAGAGTACTTAGTAACTGGTGTCGAGTTTGTAAAAAAATGATCATTAAATACATTTTCCGCTAATTACTTAACTTAAATTAATTTCTTAACTTTTGTTTTAAATTTTTGAGCTAATATTTAAGAACTAGTGATTAGTTATTGAAACATAAAAGAAGGAATTTTATTTATTGTTTATAATATTGATTGGGACTATAAATAAACAGAGCCTTCCCTACATCAAATAATGAAATATCACAGATCTTCGTTCGTAAGATCTCTAAAAAAATTGAAAGTTGATTTTTTGGAATTTATTCGCTATGCGATATATTCGATATAATTCTCTCTTTTCATTAGGAATGATTATACATAGTTTTAAAATATCTGAATATATTCATAGTTGATATTTTTGCTCGATATCTAGTTCGAACCCTCGATGAAAACTTAATTAGTCAAGTATTAGTTATGTTGCTGGAAACTCTAGTTCGAACCCTCGATGAAAACTTAATTAGTCAAGTATTAGTTATGTTGCTGGAAACTCTAAAAAAAGTTGATAGAGAACGATTGAGAATAATATAATTCCTATCAATTTCGTTTTCTATAAGATATATTGTTGATCTTTCAAGCATCAGATAATAAATCTTATCGTATTTTATCGGTTCCTATAGATTTATATTCTGTTGGAAACTAACGATAGAAACTCTATCTCTTTTTATCGTATTCAATCTTCTGTATCTAAAAGAATAGTAAAATAACGAATTGGCATTCATCCATTTCTATCGTTTACTTAACGAATAATAATCAATCATATATTAACGATAAAAATAAAATCGTTATTAATCTGAAATTTATACTATGAATTTCTATCGATGATATACAAAACTATAGAGGTTTCATGTGAATTTTATAATGATTTCGAGGAATCTATCCCATGACAGCATTAAGTGATATTATACCTACTCATATTTCACATATGAAAATCCTTTGTTCTATTAATTTTCTTTTGATTTGGATTTATTCAATTATCGGATATATTGACTTATCGCTTTTCACTGATTATAGCACGTTATTTCATTGATAACTGCATATATAAGACACTATATAAGACACATACCGAGACTCATATCGGCTTGAAACGAAAAATAAAGAGATATTAAGAAACGAAAGCATTCGCGAAATAAGTGATCCCGTGAAGCGATATGTACTCGGACTTACGTAGTTAGCCGGTCTTCAGTTCATTGGAGCCGGAATTCATTTCCCAGATTCACATGGTTATGATATTTGGTAATTTGCTTTGTTCTCTTCCTTTATGTATTACTCTCAGCAATATTACTTTATATCTAATGTCCCAAAACAGGTACATTGCAAACAGGTAAAAGGGCCTTAATTGTGACAAGGGACAAGATAGTATGCGTTTTGGATCTCTACGATTGTTTGGAGACCGAAAACAAAACCTCAACGCCATATCGGAAGAAGGTTGAGGATTTATGAAAAGATATAAAAACGTTTGCATATGGCATGGGACCTTACATTTTAGCACTCACGAATGGAGGAGAGGTAAGAATTTGGTAGAAAATTGTACATTGGGATGAATTTTTAATTGATATTTTTGTAACATATCTCACTAGAATAACTGCATTCTGATTCATTCTTTTTAGACTAATATGTAATTTTCATTAAATACGAATTTGTTAAATATTAAATTTCATTTTGATAATCTTGTAAAAGTAGTTGAAGATAGAATAGTTAAGTCTTCCCCATAGAAAAAGATATCATCAAAACCTATCGACGTGAATGTCTGCTTTATCACAGTGATATTATCACTATGATATCACTATGGTATATACAGATTAAAGTAACAATGTGATGTCACTGTGATCTTTTGATAACACAAACTGACATTTTAATTCTTTTTTTCTGTTTGAATAGAAGATACCATTTCTGATGTATTTTCGCGCACTGAACATTCGGCAATGAAATTGCTCTATCAGGTTTTCGAGAAAAGTGAAGTTAAAGGTGTCAAAATTGACATATTTGTGTTTTTTGACATATTTGTGATTTTTTTTGCTAGCGAAATAAATTTTTTCTATTTTCGTTTACGTCATCTTAAAATGCCAACTTCTATCTTTAAAATATATTTTTTTTAACGCCGTACGTTTTTTTTACCGAGATAATCTCTGCATAGTCACAAAGAAAAACATTTTTGTGTCAAAAATGTTTTTGAAGAAAAAGTTTTAAGAACTGTGTGATGATTTTAGTAGCAAGATTTTTAAGGTCACTAAAGCTGAATCTGAAATCAAATTTTCAAAATTCAAAATGGAGGACCCAATATGGCGGAAAAATTTGTCACCGCAAAAAATTTTTTGTAATGACAAATTTTTCAGCCATATTAGATCCTCCAAAATCACACAGTTCTTAAAACTTTTTCTTCAAAAACATTTTTGACTTTTCTCAAAAACTTGACGCGATAGAACAAATTCATTGCCGAATTCGTGTTCAGCGCGGCAAAATACATCGAAAATAGTATCTTTTATTCAAAGCAGCAAAATTCACATCGGCCAGTGTAATTTTTTATGGCCCCTTTACAATCACGCTAAAGAACAATCACGCGTCCAACGAATTCTCCATTTTGTGCAGACAGCCCATTTTATCTCCACTAATAAGAGCAGGCACGAACTCAGGAAGGGTGCATTGCACTCGAGTTCCTCGTATCATAACCCATGTGATCACAAACTGTACAAAGTATGATTGTTCTCTCCGTGAACCACCATGGATGGTATCTATAGAGAGTATAGTGATATCACAACTTGTTTGTGAGCCTTGTAAGTCTATTGTGACATCACTGTGAAGTTTTTTGGGGAGGAAATGCTTATGTACAAAAAAATTGATATTTGAATTTCTCCATTTTACCATTTTTTATTCGTGCATTCAGCAATTCTAAAAAATTATCAAAAGATTTTGATAGAAATCGCCAAATTAAGCAACACATTTATGAGATGTTAGAATCAATAATAATAATGTCTATGAAAGGTATATTCTTGTGACAATGTTGATTGTCAATTGGAGAATGGAATATGTAAATTTACTTGAAGATGTCTACAATTGAAAACAGCCAGAACATGAAGCGCGTTGGACATCGCGTGTAGCTGTTACCATTCTATCATTCTAACTGAGAATGGCGAAGTAAGTAAACATTGTATGTCGACAGTAATCTTCTGTTATCTTATAAACTAAATAGTCGTTTGATTAAGGTGTATGCTTGGGGATCAAATAATAGTGGACAGATGGGTAACAGTATCTATGGACTTTCGACGACACCTAAGTTTGTTTTGTCTAATGTTGTTTGTATCTCCTGCAGGAATGACTTTATTATGGCTGTTACCAGAAATGGCAAAGTGTATGGTTGGGGCAGAAATAACGTTGGCCAGCTAGGCAACTATGGGAGTAAAAATGTGACGCAACAGACTCTTAGTATGGAGACAAACAACATTAATGGCAATAACTTATTACACGTTAGACGTCACTGATAAAAATTTATCTCATAATTTCTCATAATTTTTCTTCATAATTTTTCACAGTTTTTTACACGTCATATTTATTCATAGAATGATCGTTTTTTCATAAATACTCATAAATACTCACAAAGTGCAATGAAAAAATATGACTTTTTCTATCATATATATTTTGTTATTATTTGTTAATGTTTGTTTGTAAGATTTTATCCTTTCAAATACATCATACGTTTTTATATTTTCTCGTACAAAGTATTTTATTTCTCACGTACCTGAGAACATTTTTTCTCATAATTTCTCATTTTTCAAAAATCCCAAAATATCTAAAAAAAAAAATATCATTTAATTGTAGATTGTGCGCTTTCTCATACTTATAAATAAAGTGCAATCAGATTGTATTTTATGAGTATTTATGAATATGAAGAAACACATAATCTATAATTAAATATGACATTTTTTTTAGATATTTTGACATTTTTTAAAGATTTTTTAGGATTTCTGAAAAATTATGAGAAGTTATAAGAAAAATTGTTTTTAAGTATATGATAAAATACGAAAAATGAAATATTTTGTATAAAATATGAAAACATATGTTATATCTGAAAATTTGAAAGGAGAAATTTTACGAAGAAAAACAAAACATAAAAAAGTCATTTTCTCATTGCATTTTATAAATATTTATGAATATTTATGAGAGAGTGATTGTTATGAGAAATTATAATATTTTATTAACTGTTGAGAAAAAATTTGAGAAAATATTTGAAAATCTGAAATATTTCTCATAATTTCTCGGATCGTTATGAGAAATTTTGATATTTTTTATTAACTACTGTTGAGATGAAATATGAGAAAATATTCAAAAATCTGAAAAATTTTTCATAATTTCTCATTGGATTGTTATGGGAAATTATATTCTGTATTAATTGTTGTTAGGAAAAAATATGAGAAAATATTCAAAAATCTGAAAAATGTCTCATAATTCACATAATTTCTCACAAATTATATATATGAGAAATTATGAAAGATTTTAAAGAAAAATTATAAGAAAAATTTTTACCAGGGGTCACATGAGGAGAGGCTGCAAATTCGGAAATAAAAATATGATGCTGCAGTTGATTGATATAGCGGAAGACCTTATTGACAATCTTGTTGTAGGTAATTCTCTTTTCGATAAAGCAGTAAATAAAGAACAAAGTGACAAAGTAAAACAGGATCATTAAGCAGTATTATTTCAGTCAAGGTGACTTGCGGATTCGAACACACGCTGGCGCTCACAGACAAAGGAAATATCTATGCCTGGGGCGGGAACATGTTCGGCCAATTGGGGATCGGCAACCAGAGTGCTATAAACCAATCATGATAAACTTATGTTTATCGTATTTTGAAGGAAGCAGAACAAAAAAAGAAGAAAAAAAGCAAAGGTTGCCATGATTAGTAATTAATTATATCATCAGGTCAAGCAAATTGAAAAGATGAAATGGATCACAGCTCTGAACAATAGTAGCATCGCTGAAGTAGGACGTGTCTACATTTGGGATGTAGATTATCGCGGTAAGAGTATCATGACCCCAACCATCACTTCATTCTTCAACATACCTGACATGCTTACACAGTACGAGCCAAACGTTATGCAAAAACCGATGATTCTAGATGAAGAACCGAACATATTGGAATGCTTGAAAATTGCATTCGATAATTCTGTATGTGTCTTTATTTCATATCTTTGTTTTACATTTTCGAAATGTACTATGAAACAAATGAACAATATTGAGAGGGAAAAAATGTAACTGAAATAAATAGCTCTAAAGTCTGTTGGTTTTGATTTGAACTTTTATAGTTCAACTTTTCTCTTTTTCTCTTTATGTTAAAGAAAAAAAAAAGAAGAGATGAACAATGCAAGAAGTTCAGCTAAAAAGAATAAGTTTCCAATTACTAATAGTATATTCTTAGTTGTGCATAGTTATTATATGTATCCATATAGTAAAATGTTAATAATTTGCAGATTGTGAACAAATATGATCATATTCCTATTGCAAATCCATATTTATCTATGTCATTTCGCATTAAGACTCGATATTTATCAATAAAAACTACTGATATACTATGTCAATAGATAGTAACAAAAACCGACTAAGATCTCAGTGCATCAACGATAATAAAAATCGAACATAAAAGCTGCAAAAATTCTTGCTGTCAATATACTGGCAAAACATATCAGCAGGTCCTATTTCTGGAAATAGTTTACCAATATCAGATATTATAAATTTTGTTTAATATCTTCCTGCTATCAAAAATTGATAGCATATTTTCTTTAACATCTATCTTCATGTTTAGCTGTTTGGATATTATATTTAGTAATATTTCCACTCTTATCATAGTTAAGATTTTATTAATATCCCTGACGAAAAAAAATGTTTACGAAAAAGAATATTGAGACACAACAAGATTTTAGAAATTTTTAATTTTTTCGTAGATATTCATAGTAGAATTTGAAAGCAAAAGATTTCTTGGTTTTTCAAACAAACAACGTCACTTTATGTTCCACTATCCGAATATCTATATCTATGAGAAACTAAGAATTTCTAAGATCTTGTCTATGTTAATTTTTCGTAAAATTTTTCCGCCACCTTAGGGACTTTATTTTAAGTATAATGTTATTAGATCGAATTTTTAAAAAATTTTTAGAAATATCTTTGTAGATGAAAAAATACTTTAATTAATAGAACTGGTAACAAAGTTTGTTCCAAATTTTTCAGATTTTTCAGATAAATGTAACATTATTTTATGTATCAAACTAAAATTCGGCATATATTTGTCACTGACTTTTTCTCTCATTTGTGACATAGTTGACGAGCGATCTCAAAATACAGGTGGAGGACAAATGTATCTATGTGCACAAGGCTATCTTGAAAATTCGTTCTTTACTTCAGAAACATGTTTAAGCATGATTGGGCCGAAAACAATCAAAGGTAATTGTTTAAAAAATATCAATGTTATTTATGTTAAATTTCTCAAGTTTTTGTTCATGTTGTCGTCATTCTCTTCCAGTATCATCAAGATTAATACATTTTCCTATGTTGTCTACAAAGCATACCTGAAGTATTTATACACCAATATAGTCGATTTAATCTTTGAGAATATATCTGGTAAGTCGAGTCTACCATGAGTGATTATTGGCCTAAATATTCATCGGGCGTATTCAGCGGACTAAACATTTGAGTGAGCGCTCATTGATATTGTATATTTTTCTAGATCCAATCTACATCCAATCAGATTTTCAGATCTGAAAAAATATACTTAATTAAAAAATATAATTAATAGTAACACACTCACTCAACTGTTGAATCCGCTGAATGTGCCAAATAATTGAAGCAATATTTTTTGTTAACAGAACTTTTTGATTTGGCCAACGCTTACATTGAGAACAATCTCAAGAAACAGTGCATTCGTATAATAAAGCAAGGAATTACTATCGGACGTCGCCTACTTTTATAGCATTGCAGTGAAGTATAACATAGTCAAACGTTGTCATTTAACATTTATTAACATTTCATTGAGTATAAATTTACATACGTACAATAATTGAATGCTGTTGACAATTTTTTAGGAGCTCGAAGAATTCTGCGTCCAGCTCGTTGTTAGTCACATGACGACTGTAGTGGAAACGGAAAATTTCGCGAAGCTAGACCAGAATTTGATGAAAAACATTTATAATTAAGACGAGCAAAGCTGGCTGCTTCAAAAATTAATTCCATCTGTTTTCTTCAAGAGCGCGAGCGTGGTGTAGTAGACAGCGCATTGGTCTAATATACTGTAAGAGTTTTCGAATTCGATCCCCGACAGAAAAATTTTTACACTCGTAGCTCCTCTCAAAAGAGTGACAAACCACTGAGTAGTATACTTGATCAGGAAATCTCCTTACCGAAATTGCCGTTCGGAATCAGCGTTTAAACTGTAGGTTCCCATATAGGTTTGTTCGCGTCGCATGTTCCAGCATGCTCCAATGTGCTCTTGCTATAGCTTCTACTTATTTCAACGAACGCGTTAAAGTGAGTAAATGCTATGGTAGGAGCATTTTAGAGCATGTTAGAGCATGCGACACGAACAAACCTATTATGTACGATCAGTGTGCGCGCAAAAATGAGAGGGAGACACCTACACGCTGAGATAGCGTATGGCACTTGAAGTTTTCTTCAAAGAGATAATGCAATTGAGAAATGAATATCATCGATATGTTGCTGCATAAAAACTTGCCATATATTTTATAATTACATATTTTGATGAAATATTCCAACAATTCTTTTTCTCAGTCAAGTCAATTGTATTACTCAGTCTTGAGTCAATTGTATTACGCTTTTAGGGATGCGTTCAAGAATTACGCCCAGATAACTCTAGTGCACTTTTGCTATAATTTATGTAAAATGAACTATAGCCTAGAGTTATCTAGGAGCAATTTCTGATAACTTAGTACTTCGTGTAAGTGATAAATTCACCTTGTGTTCAGTCGTTCAAATTACCTCGCGCATTGTAATAATTCACGCGAAATTCTTTTGTCAATTTCAGAGAATGTGAGAGATATTGTGATTTTGCAAAGGTAACTGAAATTAACTTCGCAAAAACAAAATGAAAACTCGCTAAAAGAAATCAATCTCATGCCCGCAACAGTGTTGTAATCTGCGTAATAAATTTATTAACGACGTTTCAAATATGTCGAATGTGAGAATGTTCACAAATTTTTTTTTTTAAATCATTCTTATAATATAGCGTATTGTTGTTTACGATTAGCGATCACGTCGAGTTCTCGCCAATTTTGTTCAGCATTTTGCGAGTTTTGTAAAATATAAATAAATATGTACTTGTAAAATAAAATTTTCTAACATTTCCTAAGTTACAATATTTTGTATTTTGCTTATGCTTGTTTATCTTTACAAATCATAATCTTTAGTCTGATACGGGCATAAATCTATATTATCGACTAAATAATTTTTTATATTTTTTTTCCTCTTTTACAGATTCGAAAATCCTTATCCATTAAAGTGTATATATATATATATATATATATATATATATATATATATATATATGTGCAATATACGTATCTATGAGGAGTTTAATATATGTATTTGTGTGGAATTTATGCTAATGATAAAAAATTTTTCTTAAATTTCAATTTTGAAATTTTTTGTCATTCTCGGAATAAATTCCATCTCACAGACACGTATTAATGTGTATATTTTAACTTTTAGAATATGTCTTAATATTTGGCACCGTTGCGTCTTTCGTATTCAGAATTAATTCCATCATTTTTACAAGTGCATAAAAATTATTAAGCGATTTTTTAATGTATATTTCGACATTTTTAGAAAGATTTGTAAAATTATATATTTATAACAAATTGTATATAAATTGTATATATGTTATATATTGTTACAACTAAATATGGTTAACAAATGAGAAAAATGAACTTTTTCATACAAAACTAAAACTCTGAAACAAAAATGTTCAAAGGAAAAATATGTTTCCATATCTTAAAGTTAGCATGTCAAACTACAAAAGAAAAAATAGTTCAATTATCAGCTGTCCAAAAAATTTAGTTATTAACTTGAAAATGATGTTTTTTAATATGCATAAATGGCTATAAATTAAAAATATATTGCATTTACATTTTAAGTAATGCATTTTATTATTGCTATGTGTTAAAAAAACTTATAATGTATTAGGAAAATGTTTTTTATAATATACAAACATAATACAATAATATTACAGACATTTAACACAATAAGGATGTCAAAAATGTTTATTAAGGGCTAATATATTGTTAGAATTAAATTCTTTTTTAATAAATCGCAAAATATTTCTGCAATACAAATGAGAATTAGCTAAAGATAAAGAAAAAAATTAAAAATTTTTTTACAAAAGTTACAAAAAATGTACACATGATAGATCATTTGTGATCCAGAAGTGAACTTCGGTTATTCTAGTTAGAATACATATGAATTGAGACCAGCAACGCACTAAATTTGTTCTCCAGATGTCAAACTTTTTTTTAAGGATAGAAAAGAGACTGGTATTTGATCAGGTGCTCTTAGTATTTCAAAGAAAAAAAATGCGCAGAACATAAATAACCCAAAGGAGTGTATTAAGGGTCAAACCTGGAAAAAATTTTCGAATCTGTAATAGAGGAAAAAAGTAAACCCTTGCAAAGCGTAATTTCGTATTGGGAGAAATATTTTTTTCTACGCTTTGAATTCGACACAAACTCAGTATTGTTCGTTCAATTTGAATCCCGCCTCATGTTTATTTTCAATCTACAAGCTATACAATTTTTATATCAAGCAATTAATTATGTTAATCTCAGTGATATTGTGCCAAAAAAAGTAAAGTTTTTAATTTTTTTTTTATTTTCTCTTAAAATCATGTTTTGCGAGATTTCTTTTTATGTATTTTTTTTTAATTCTATAAAAAAAGTTTGCAATTCATAAAATCAATTCAAGATTTATTCTAAAAACGTAAAACAAAATGAAACTTTAGGATTTCCTTAATAATCAATACTAATTTTTAAAAAATTGAAATTTAATATTCTAAGCTAATCTTTATATAGCAAGCATTTCTTTATATTAAAGATATCTAATGAATCATGGATAATCAATTTTTATAGTAAACAATACTTTTTACAAAAACATTACAAATACATTATTTTTTATGCTTATATCTTTAAAAAAAACTAGATTTTAATTACACAAATGCAGATTTTTATTAAAAATTTTTACTAAACATTATTTTTAAATATTAATATCGTTAAGAGAGAAATATAGATTTTCAGTATTGGCATATTGGAGTGATTATCGCAATACAACCTAAGACATTGAAGTACAAAATTTTTATTTTTTAATATTAAAATTTCTATTAGAAAATATTTCTAGTCAATTAAAATTAGTGCGATCTATTAAATGATTACAAAAATAATAAAGGATTACAGAAACAATTATCAAATTAAATGGCTGAATTCATTACCGTAAAAAGCATTACTATAAAAACGTAACATCGTTATCGCAGATAGAAAAAAAACTAATATCATCGAAAAAAAGTAACGAAAGCAGTATTACAAATGTTACAAGTAACGCGTTACTTTCCTGATATAACTTACATCACATATATACATCACGTATATATACAATAAGAGCAAAAATTTATTTCATAAAAAAAATTCGTCACTAGTAATCTGTCGCATATAACTTTTATAAATTCATATTCTACATATTTATATTTATTGACATTTTAATAATCTAACACTTAACATAAGTAATAATAATAACTGTATAAAAGAATAAACAATAGACCGATATGAATAACACAATTAAGTAGAAAAATGTCTTATTCGGCCTAGCTAGATCTCAATGTTTAACAATATTATTAAAAATTTACAATTAAAATTAAAAAAGGCTTCAAAGATTAAATCAAGGAATATAAAGGAATATAAAAGAATATAAAGCTAATGAGAGCTGACAACAGTTATATATGTGTAATAAAAAATAATATATGTCAATCACTAATTATAGACATTTCGATCATAAGATTAGGTCCTCTTCAGTGTAATAATAAAATTATCGGAATTAAATTGATACATTGTAAAACAATAGGCGAATGCTGTCATGAATCATTGTTAGGCTGTTGTCCAAAATTAAGAACTTCATTATCGTCTGTTGTACTTAGCTGGATATCCAAATAAGAATTCAGTCATTTAAATTATACTCAGTATAACGATGATCCATTATAACGCGATTATAACTATGTCTTGAAAGCGTAAATTAAATAATTAATTGTGTTATTCACATATGATCTAATATCATTTGTTGTATTCCACGCGCTTGTACCAAACATTTCCTTAATGTATACTAGTTACAACGATAATAATTATGTGTGCTTTCCAGCAAGCGACACAGTATGACATGTGATATGAATGATCATTTCATCTTTGTTTAACATTGACAAATGATAAGGACATAATGATTCATTGTATTACATTGTGTCGCTTAGAAAGCATACCAGTAGTCATTTATAATACAGTCTCACATAATGTAGTTTCTTTAGTAGCACTAGCATATAATTTGTCTGATGACATAAGTGATAAATGTTTTTCTTCGATCGTCATATTCATTGATGTTTCTCCTCTTGCTTTCAATGCAGATTTAAAAACGCAAATGGCATTAACCGAAGCCGCCGAAAGTTTATTGCGTTTTTTCGAAGTTAAATCATACACAATGGAAACCATTGTCTTCGGATCGCTGTTTGAATTGGGAAGTGATCGAATAGCATTTAGAATGTTTATTAGATTTGGATATTTGGCCATATTATTTGGATAAGAAGATCGTAAAATTTTTTTCCACATATTGTCGAAATTTAATTTAGAGAGACCTTGTTTCTCGTTTGTTGTAAAATCTGATGACAGTGCAACCCATTCCTTTTTTAAACCATCTTCGTCAAAACCGCCAATAGTTTGAGCTATAAAAGAAACATCGGCGAATGATGTTTCTCTATCATTATCGAATAAATGTAAGGAAGGTTTAAAAACTTGTAATTTCGATAAAAACACATTGTCCACAGGCAACGTCTTACGAATGTTTTCTGCAGCAGTTACATAAAACTTTAAGCAGTTCTTTCGAATTGTTTCAACTTCGTCTTCGTGTCCATGCTCCATTAATTTCTGAAGATATTTTTCACATTCTAATCCCAATGTAATTTGATGTAGATCTTTTTGATTCTCCTGTAAAGAGAATACTACATTTTTAGAGAAAGGTTTTAAATACTTCTCTTTTAAAAAATTTTGGCAGATTTGAAGAAGGAAGTTTAAAGATTTGAGCTGCAAAATATGTATTCGCGTATCTAATGCTTGAAAAAATGTATTGAATTTGTTGAAGAAATGTAATATGTACTCTAAGAACAGGAAATAAGCTTTTAACTCTATATTATCCATCATAGACAACAGACATTCTTCAGCTCTTGTTTTCTCGTTCACAGATATTTGATTAAGAAAATGTTTAATTGTATCCCAAGATTCCAAAAGTTTTTTTATACATAAGTAGTGAGAACGCCAACGTGTATCATTTAATCGTGATAGTCTATTATTATTTTCTTGGAAATATTCACAAAATTCAGAAAAAACAGATGAACATTTTGGACTGCAGTTAATATAATCGCCAATTCTTATAATAAATTCCTCGCAAGCTATGGGTATTTCATTGCATGCAGCGTGAGCTGCTAACATGGTAGCATAACAGGGACAGGAAAATGTTAACAAATGCGGGCATTCTTCTTCTAATTTCTCTTTGAATAATAAATGTTTTCCTGTCATAGTAAACGCACTGTCACACGACAAGGCGACAATATTTAAAAACAATATCTGTAACTTCCACATTTCGCATTTAAATGCAAGGAACAATTTTTCCGCATTGGAATCTTTGGCATCAATGTCAATTAGTTTAACTAGTTGTGATCGAATGTCTAATGTGTCCGGATCAACATAACGAACGAGAAAAGTCATCCATTTCTCATTGTCAGACGTTTCATTGATGAATATCGTAAACTTTGTGTTCTGAATTTTATTGACCACACGTTCCGTCTCAATTGGGCACAAAACATTTGTAATAATGTTTTTACATTTGGTACGACCCATACTCATGGCTTTCAACACGTTAGGATCTTCTCCTACATGTCGGAAGAAACTAAGAATTTCTTTTGCATTTTGGTGGGGAATATTTTTATCGGCAATGAATGCAGCAAATCTAATTTCTGCGGATTTTTTACGTTCTTCAAACGATGAAAGCAATTCAGTTTGCGTAGCCCGATTATGCGTAGCCTGCGTATCGTCATTCGATTGCGAATTGTTATTCAATTGACTTACTTCAATAGAATTAGTTTTATCTTTATTTATATGTGCTTTGGATTTTGAGTGACGAATAATTTGCGATAAACCACCAGCAGCAGATTTGTCACACATTAAACAAAAAAATAAACTTGGATCGTGTGGCACTTCACGTAACCAACTTTTAAATTCCGCTCTATCCAACCATTTCTGTTGAAATATAGATCTACGAGATTTTTTTTCTAAAAAACTATCATCATCGCTACTGCAATCCTTATTACTATTATTTTTATGATGCGCAGATTCCGCGTGTCTCGAGATATGTGTTGAACCGCACGAAAAACTTTTATCGCATATAGTGCAATAATAAAGAGTATTATCAGATGGTACTTCTCGTATCCATGACTTGTACCGCACATCCGAGAGCCAAGCTATTGAAAACGTTCGCTTAGATTTCTTGGTCAATTTAACATTCGATTCCATATCGATTATCAAAAAATTAAAAAAATTAAGAAATACAATAACATTAAGAAGTGTGTCGTTATTGTGAGAATAATGTGCCCATCAAATCAGCAAACAGAGATCGACAAAGACAAAATAATCCGAAGAATAGAAGTCATCTATGATAATAAATATCTACTAATAAATAACTACTAATAAATAACTACTAATCGTGTAATAATTACGAAAAAATAGACTTATTATATATATATATATATATATATATATATATATAACTCTTAGAATATATATATATATAT
>Ga0157364_1002265_pt1 | contig 17702 bp, 6 predicted proteins | sample AttsexASBM2_FD_111476 | JGI IMG/M metagenome (GOLD analysis project Ga0157364, IMG submission 111476) | Fungus gardens microbial communities from leaf cutter ant in Ribeirão Preto, State of São Paulo, Brazil - Atta sexdens ASBM2 | ecosystem: Host-associated > Fungi > Mycelium > Unclassified ... | reverse complement strand
AATTAAAAACTATCAAATATTCATCAAAAGGAGAATGAAAAAAAAAAGAAAAATAATAATATAATAAAAGCATATTCTTTTATTTCTCTGTGAGAATTATATGAAATAATACAGACATGACACTTAAGAAAATACAAAACGCTATTTTTATTCGTCTGAGATATACAGGGGCAAGGCATGTATGATGATAAGAAAGATAGATAGAGATCTCTAAAGGCAAAAAGAACATGAATGATATAAAACTCCATAGACGGGAAAAACGAAATCTGCGCCCATGTGCTTCAGTGATTGGTCTGGTCAAGCGTTAGAGATATCACAAATAGATTGATTTGATTATCCAACACCCCCTCTCAAGAAGCAATTTGGGGCGACCTGAAACAGATACAGAAACACAAACAAACAAAACAATATCTGGTATCGCTCTATAATTTCAGGCTCATTTCTTTCATGCATCTCTTATGCTTTTCTGAAATGAGAGTTTTTGTTAAAACATCAGCTGGTATCTCTTCTGTCGGTTGATATTCCACTTTTATTATTCCTATGACATCTCTGATGTAGTGACATCTGATGTCGATATATTTGGCCCTTTCATGATGAACTGAATTCCTGATCATATGGCCTGCACCTTGATTTATAGATGATTATTATAGATGGTTATTTCTTGATGAAGTCCCAAAATTTTTTCCATCTACTTCCTAAGATGTACTGCCTCTTTGGCGGTTTCGGAGAATGACATATACTCTGCCTCAGTGCTGGATAGTGTAACTGACTTCTATTTGCGGGAAGACCAGCTAACTGCCGCATTTACTAACTGGAAAAAGTATTCCGTGTAGGAGCATCTATCGTCAATGTTGCTGCTCTAATCGGCGTCAAAACCTACTAAGTTCTTTTTGATTTTCTAAAAACGATTTTTACGTTTTTCGTTCCTTGCAAATTTCAAATTCTTAGAACATAAGTTTTGATCTTATTAGGTCATCCTCAGTATAAAGAAATTAAATGTAAATTTGACAAAATTAATAAATTGGTTAAAATTATACAATTTATAGTTTCGCAAAAAGTTGGTAGTATTTATTCTATCTTCCGCATAATGTAATGTTTTTCGTTCTGGTAATATTATCGGTTATATTCTTCCATTATAATAGTCGCAGTAAGTCCATAATGATAAAAATATTAAATTATTAATGAGTCATTAAATAAAAATACTAACACACATTCTATTATCAAATTAATAAAATAGATTATAAAAATTAAAGTAACAATAAATAAATGATCGTTATGTTCAAAATTATTAATATATACAATTCTTATTTTAATAGACAACTATATTAAAGTGTGTTAATAAATAAAATTATTGTTACATATATCTCAATTGCGATTGGTAAACCAGGACATAATCAGTAATTGAAATAATGAGTCTATTTAATTCGTAAGAAGCAAATACGATCAGAGATAAAAATTGAAACCAGTTCAGTCAAATTGCTTATATTATATTATCAAGTATAAGTGACATTCTATTGCTGTATATTATCTTGTTAAGAGAGGGGATGAGATTGGAACGAGAATAGAGATAGGAAAGGAACAAAAGAAAAAGAAAGGGAAAAAAAATTAGGAAGGAGAAGAAGGCTGCAAAATTTGTAGATAAGAATTAGATAATGTTTCCATGTCGTTTTGTTTGTTTAATCTTAATTTTTTTTTTGTGTAAATCATTTCGGAGATCAATCTTTTATTGTACGACGGTTCTTTGTCTAAGATCTTTACATCTTTCCAAAATTGGTTATAGTTACGGTCAGTAATCACCAATGGAGAACTAGTCTTTTTATTAATATCGAAATATATTCATTTTCACTTGTTTTTAATTTTCTTTTTTGATTTGTACGTACATAACTAGCTTCACAAGAAATTTTATATACAACATTTTGATTAGCTAAATGATTTAATCTATCTTTACCTCTAGTTATAAGGCTTTTTAATGTATTTAGGATTGAATATGATAGTTATGTATATATATATATATATATATATATATATATATATATATATATATATATAAAAGCGATTTAAAGATTATTCCAGAAATTATTTCATGAAACAAATTTATATTTCTTAGTAAGTAAATATTGGAAATAATTAAATATTGGAAATTTAATATTGGAATAATTAAATATTGAAAATATTGAAAAGAATAGTTTATGAAATCATCATTGTATTAACATCAATGCTTTGTATTCTATGAAACTATCAGCTTTCAATGAAAATTAAAAAGGTCGTTAGTTCCTTTAAAAAGGTCATAGTGTTTAATCTTTCTGTCAATGCATATTTTTCCTTTTTTTGTCAATTCAATCAGATATACATGCATTTCAAAATATAACTCAGAATATACGCAAAAACGTTAGCGATTAAAAATAAGTTTATACTCTATTGATTTCTGATATTATTTTTCTTTTTTTTATTTTGAATTGAATTTTTTTATTTTGAAATACTATTTTGAATAAGTTTAATATTAAACTAGCACCGCCATGATTTTTTTCAAAATGTGGTACAAAATTAATGATACAATTTAGTGTATACTAAATGAGTATACTAAAAATTCCGATAGATTCGATGTGATTCTACTGATTTCTTGCTAGCTTTAGTCGATAATACGGAAAAAGAAAGTAGCCGTTATAACTATAAAAACTATATGTGATAATTAAATAGCAGGCGTAAAATATGAACAGTTAAAATATAGATATCATAGCTAATGTCTTATCTGTAATATCTATATAGCAGCAACAGTAAACCATTTCGCTGTAGTAATTATGAATTTATAAATTCATAATTACGGCAGCAAATATATTATAACTAACGCAACCAAAATTGCTGTAAAAATGCCTTTTTAAGCGCCTATAATATGCTGTGAAATTGAAAAAAATGCTCTAAAGGAAGGAATATACATTTAAAAATTATTTTTTATTGCACAGAGTCTTTGATGATACGTATTGTATGACAGAAATATAGAAGACTGAATGTAAAAGCGCGAAATCTTTTTCTCTTTATAATTTCTCTGACATCACCAATGCATCGCGGCGTGTAGGAATCATTTATCTAATCAATTGCTTTTTCAAAAATATAAAATATGTTGTAGCATATTTCTGATTCAGAAAAACTTATTTTAGAGAAAAATCCTATTTATTATTATAAGAAAAAACTAATTATAAATTTAAATTAGAAAAACGTTGTGAAATATACAATCAAAATAGATAGAAAAAAATTAGAAAACAATGTGAAATATACAAAAAAAATAGATAAAATATGTAAATATTGTACACGCGGTAGGCGAAATATATAAAAATATGCTCTTATATGCGAAATCTGCTAACATATAGAACTCAAAATACATAATTTCTTATAAATTTATATTTAGTTTATTTCTTTATTAGTCAAACAAAAAAAACATGCCCAATGTATATTTTGGTTATCTTAATTACAACAAATCAAGATTAGTTGCGGCAGAGAAAATCTTTTTTTCTGTTTATAAACGACTTTAGGATTTTCCCTTTAAATACGGGCAAATTAATAAGTTCTTAGAAAATCTATCAGAGAGCAATGTTATATATTACTTGTTGATAAATAATCTCTTAGCTGATGACTGTCAAATTTTGAATTCATCGCGTGTAATTTCATTTCTATAGATGATTAAAGCGAACAATCTTTGTATTTTTTGCAAAATGAAAAAAAAACGAGTTTCATGCAGTGATCAAACATCTATATATGAAAGGTTTAACAGCGAAAGAAATCAAAGTCGAATTGGATAATATTCATAGCACATCTGCAGTGTTTGCGACTGTATACAATTGGGTGAATGAATTTAAACGTGGTCATACATCTACATGTGATGCACCTTGTTCGAGACGTTCAATTGAGGCTGCTAGAAATCATCGATAAAATCCATGATATTGTTTTGACTGATCGATAAGTGAAAATGAGTGAGCTTGTTGAGGCCACAGACACAGTGATTTCAATTTTGCACGAACAATTAGGTATGAAAAAGCCATCGGCAAAGTGGGTGCCGTGTTTGTTCACTGTGGATCATAAGTGCAACCGTGTGACGATTTCAAAACAATGTTTGGAGATGTTTCGTAATCCAGATGAATTTCTGCGTCGATTCATTACTGTGGACGAAACATGGATCCGTTACTTCACACCCGAGACGAAGAAACAGTTAAAACAATGGACTTCACCTATGAACTAGCTCCGAAGAAGGCAAAGATCATAAAGTCGGCCGGAAAGGTGATGGTCACAGTTTTTTTGGATATAATTCATATCGATTACCTTCCGTCGAAGCAAACGATCAATGGCGATTACTTATATTATATGGCCTTATTGAACCATTCAACAACATTTTAAAGAAAAAAACGTCCCCATTTGACGAAGAAGAAAGTGCTCTTCCATCAAGATAATGCACAAATTCATACGTGCCCAGTCCACCAATGGCCAAACGAATTCCGCTACGAATTGCTTCCTCATCCAGCATATTCGCCAGATTTAGCTCCCTGCGACTATTTCCTGCTTCCAAACCTGAAGAAATGATTCGGAGGAAAGAGATTCACCACCAGAGAGCAACTCATCGCCGAAAGAGGCTTATTTGAAGAGTTGGACAAATCATATTATTCGAACGGCTTGAAAAAGTTGGAAAATCGTTGGAGCAAATATATCGAGCTAAAAAAAGACTATGTTGAGAAATAAAAATGAATGGATAAAAAAAAATGTGTTTTGCTGTGTTTTTCTAAAAACTTATTGACTTGCCTTCGTATAATATCATTAAATAGATAGAGTCAATTAAAAAAATTTTCGATCAGTCTTTTTCAGTATATGTATACATAGAAAGGGATTTTAAAAAATACTGAATCATGCTTTACAAACATTGCTATATAGAGTTGTGAATTATTGCATACGTGATTTGCATATAACAATCGAAGTAGCAAAGCGTAACGTGACGTCGAAATCGCGAATTGAGAACATGGGAATAGATGTGCCTTTTATCCAATAGGAATAATCGATTTCGAGAAAGCGAATCATACAACTCTCGGTTTTTGCAACCTGTCACTTCCGTCGCTTGCTTCTGTAAGAGCCCCAGCTTTTTAGAACAACCGACATGACGAGCGGGGGGCTTCGTTGACGATTGTCGTCATTTTACGTGAGGAGGCGCAGAGCTGATAAGTAGGACATACGCTGCAGCATCTCGGTATTTCATAGTGAACTCGCCATCAAGTCGGACCATCCAAGAGAGTCACATCCTCGTGTTTCTTGTTCTCTCGAACTTATTCCACATCAAGGTACTCGTAATCTCGTACATTCGCCGCTCAAGTTGTAAGTCATTGATTCGTCTACTTTTTTCACTTTTAAACTGTCAATTGACAATTATACATACCGCATTAATTATCACTATAGAATTAAGAGAAAGATATTAGCAATACGCTAGATACTTATCTGGATATTTAGGGTGAATTATTAGCAATCGACAAAAGGATAGGGTTTTATTAAACTTTTATTAAAATTTTTCCCTTTAAAATCTGTGCAAGGTGAAATAATTCGAATCATAGAATCATTTTATTCTTTATCCAATAATATTTATACATATATGTGCTACATATTATCTGTCAATTTAAGAAAAAGTTAAATACAACTACGATTACATTGCATGATTATATGCATGCATGTATTTGTATCACTTTGTATAAATTTGTTACGTTATCTTATTTAAATTAAAAATTCCTTATTATTGTTTGCGTGCTGCCTTTTGTTTCGCTCGTTGCTTTTTAGATAGATAGGTAAGTAATAGTTGTCAGATAACAAAAAAGAAAACCTTTCATTGAAACAGAATAATTCCGCTATAATGTTGAAATACTTGTTGTTTGTGCAGATATATTTTATTGTATGATTATAATTTCGTAAAAATACGGAAATCTTTTACTCGTTTATATAAAAATTATTGTAAAAAGGAAACAATATATAAAAAGTAATAAAAAGCAGTTTTTAAATTATACATAGAAAGAACGGTTTTACCGAAATATCTAAAAATATCATTAAAAACAGATTTGACAATAATTTTGTTGTGAACTATTAAAATAATTATATAAAAAAAAGGTTAAACTAGAATATAAAAATGTTATGCAACATTGTTTATTATGCTTGAGTTTCCTACATAATTATTTTGTTGATCTAACAAAATTATTTTCAAATCTACCTAAATTATTAGCAAAATCTTCTTTTCGTGTAGTTTTATTTATGTGTACATATTGCATATTCTTTTTTTCAGTAGCGTTTTCTCAATTACTTCAGTGATTTAAATAAGATCTGAACTGAATAAGGTCCTAATATATTTTATTTTTTTTAAATTCTATTTATGGGGATTGAAATAAACTAAGTGAGAATTAAATCTTCATTTCATTTATTCTCAAAAATAAAAATATTGTTTATATAGAATATATGTAAATGAACGAAAAAAAATTTTATTAAACTCTGACATTGACTTATTACATGCATATAAATATGCATAAATATATAATGAAGTCCAAATAAAAAATAAATTAAAAATAACAAAAAAGGTTAATATTTTCTTTCTAAATAAGTTTTAAAATGATTATTAATCGTAGAAATAAAATTCCTTAGAACTTACTCTACTCTCAAATATTACAATTATCTTTAATTTTGTAATTAATTCTTCGGAAATTTTTAGCAATTTGAATGCAATTTTGACTTCTTAAAAGATAACAGCATTGAAAATCTTGTTCTCTGGCGTAAACTCCACATATAATAAACAAATAATAATAGCTATAATAAAAATACACTAGCTATAATAAAATCACATAAGTGAGCCTTATTTAATAAATACATTGTTTAAAAAAAAAATACTTGTACTTATTTCAAAAAATTTATTTATTAGTTATTTTTCATTATCGTTATTTTATTAGTTATTTAGTTAAATAATATTATAATAAATAATATTATAATAAATTATAATAAATTATGAAATATTATATACTGGTAAATTTTGCAGCGGATTGTTATAAAAATAGTTCATATTAGCCTTATATACATAAGTTTTTATTGTATTAAACAAACGTGTTGCTACCGATTCAATGTGTATTGCTTCCAATTCTTTAATCCTTTTTTATCTATTTCCTATGACATATCTTTTAAGTATATAGTGCAGAAAGCAAGTTTTAATGTAATAAATTTAAAAGTGGGCCTTATTTAGTGCCTGGGCCTTATTCAATTCAGATACTTAAATGCTACTTAAAAATAAAAAAATTTAAAAATAAATCTTGCCTAAGTATAGCGATTGCACGTCAGGATGAATTTTTTGCGACTGATTCTTCTTTCCATCTGTTGCTGACAAATTTCCCATATGGCACACTTTCTTGAATGGTTGTCTTACCTATTAGAGTGAAATTGAATAGAATCTCATATTATATATATATATATATATATATATATATATATATATGTTCTAATAATTCTTAATAGATTTGATACACGCGACATAACATATAATCATATGAATATTTCCTCTTAAATATAGGCAGACATCTTTTTCTCGATCAGTCAATTTTACGAACAAAAATTGAATGTGCAGAATCTGCAAATTAACAAAGGCGAAAATTACTAATAATAATAAATAGTTTTTAATTTATGCAACACACACAGTATGAAAACTTCCACGCAGGTGGTATATGACATGTCTGTGACATGCAGCAATAATTCGTTATATAATAATTCATTTTTTTTAGAAGAGACTCATATTTTATATAAATTTTTATAAGATAATATAATTGATGTTTGATATTTTTAGATATAGATGCAATAATATTAAGTAAAGTGCAAAGTTAATTTTCCAATACGGTCAAATTCCATCTTATTAATATACATGTGTTTCCTGTATGACGCACGCAATGATTTAAAGAAACGCACGTATAATACGTAGTTTCGAGATCAAAGTATAGTAAAGCGACTCGTGTGTTAGTGGGTGAGAGTAATTTCGCTGTAACACAATTATGTTGCAACATTTGTTCATATTTCGTTTGTATGCAATTCGTGAAACTGAAAGTAAAATTATGGAGAAATGGAAATATAGAAACAGAAAGGTAATATTAACAAAATACCGACACGAAAAGAAAATTTCCCTCATTGCAGTATAAAAAATAATTATAGTAATCTTTCATGAGCATCAAACTTTTTATTGTATTATTTTCGCATATTTATATTATTATTACATTGTATTCTTTATTATATTCGCTTCAAAGAATATGATATGTAAAGATTTATTATTCAATCGTATTATTCTAATCGTTAATCAATTTTCGAAAATGATTCCATTTTCATAATCTATGACATCGAATAAATGTTGTGATTTATTTAAGATGAGCTAAACCACGATGATACATTCGGGATACATTAATATACTAATTTCATTCTGCAGCTTCTACGCATGTTACTTTTTGCAATTAATAATTGTGTTGTGTATAACGAAGGACATACGAAAGCGCATCTTTCTAAGAGAAGCAAAATTTATACTATTTTTGGAAGGTCTTCTGAAGAATGTATATTTGTTATATTACTTGAATTGCAATTATTGAATAAATATATAGATGCGATATCACAAATTAAAGAGTACGTTTCGCCTTGAGAGAAAGTTGTACGTTATTTGTTAGACTACGTATAGCAGCATACGTTGAATCTCAAGAGAAAACGTTACGTGCTATAGGATTAGTAGGTCAGTGTTACTCTTTAACACTCCTCCGTTTCTTTTCATGATTATCAATGAACATCTGGTTCATTTTCGGTCATTAATAATTCGAAGAATAATCTACTTCATTTATAATAACAATTAAAAAATTATTTCTGCGTTTCAAATTTTTAATTCAATTATCAATAATTCAATAATTATTGTTTTTTGCTTCATCACATTTCTCTAAAAAACATCACAATAATTATTCACTCAATGATTGCGTTCAGCAAAATGTTTATTTTGCAACTGCAGGAAATTTTCTTTGCTCAAATAAGACCTCTGAATCTAAAAATATAATCCAATCAGTGCAAAGAAAATTTAAAATCAACAGTTGTAAAATAGACATTCTGTTGAATAGCCAATCATATCTTGCAGCATATTCTTATTTCATAAACAAATAACAAAACATGCTCATATGCAACTCACTAGCTTGTTGCATTTGTCATGATAATTATAAAAATCACATTGCGGTCAGTTTTTGTACAATTTCCTTATCATATAGCAAATGTAATGAAACCTGTCAGAGACATGATGCTGCACGATCCCGTCTAGGTAGCATGCTTCAGACCTGTTATAAAAGTTTAGGAATTTCGATCCGCAATTGGCAATGACCTTAAAGACGCCATTGGCCTGCTTTCCGGAGAACCTGTTCCTGCTCGAGCATAGCATTATTTATGTTCTTTTTCGTTTCTCTACCTTTCCTCCACTACAGTCCCCCTTTCTCCACCTTGAACGTTCTGTTCGACTACATGTACCGTTTTGAAGTGCCGCAAGCACTTTTACTGAGATGACACTTCTCCGTGCCGAGCCTACGTTCCGGAAGAGAAACGCGTAAGTGCATCCTCCAACACACTGTGAAGCCTGTTCAATCTAGAAGTAATTTCGATTGCATTTAACGTTGGATTTTACATATTATTTTTATGATTATTATGTGTGTTATTATTAGCTTCAAGTTAATTATCTGTTAATGAGTTAATTATACCATATTAATTTTATTTATTTTGTTCATTTATTTATTCAATTTATTTACTTTATATTTTATATCTAGAAAAAATTAATTTAAAAATAAGAGTTTTTTTATTTTAAGGTATATTGTACATTTAACTTGTAATGACATTTTTATTAAGAATTGAATAGAAGTGAATTGTAATTTTAATTCATTAAAGCTGCTTTATTCTTGTTATAGACCGTCCTATTATCATAAAACCGTGTCGATTATGAGTTAGGAAGATATATATTTTCGACAGCGCTTTCACGAGGATTATTCACACCCATTCCTTACTACTTGCATGACAGCAATACAGTTGCAGAAAACGAGGAGATAGCTGTACTACTGACTTGTGAATCCGTAATTAACCTTTAGTTACATAGATCTTTTCTCTTTCAATCACTAAAGTACAAGAAAAATGATATTTACTATTGGTATGTACATTGAAAAACAAAAATGAACTTGTTAATTAATGATAATTAAGAAACAGACGCGTTTTTATTTATTCGCTTGTATTTCAAATTACCCTCGAATAAAGACTTATTCGAAATACAAGCAAATACAATTAAACGGACAATATAGGAATAATTATAGTTTACTAAAATATATGTAATACACTTCAAATAGCTTGCATAATTTCAGTCATAAATTAATTATTTTTAATTATTTATAATTTTAAAAGCCTGTTTGAATTGATCTGATTAATTATAATTTATATAATAACATTTTAAATCTATATTAATACATATTGACTAATAATTATTTAGACAGAATTCTAAACTTACAACTTGATATATATATATATATTCCAACATGTTTTTTTTATATGAATGTGTATACGGATTCTTTAAATATTTTCTTTGTTATACAGTACATAAAATTATAAATAGAATTTTATTTAAAATTCTGTTGCGATTTATAAAGCGAGTAATAAGAACTATAGCTGACTCTGATAATAATCTTCATGTGCAATTAAATTTCTTTCAATCTGATTTATATATTTCATTTATATGAAAATTTAATGTAACACTAACGTTTATATTAATTATGTGACTCTCTCTTTGATAGCTTTTTTTCTAAAATTAGAATGTCCTCTAACTATTCTAGCTATATTCTAGTGTCGTAAATTTAACAGTTAAGTAAGAATTTATGACATACTCTTAAAGAACAAGAGCGTAAACTACTTTGAAAATAGCACGTCCACCTGATTACTCTAGGTAAAGAGTTAATATTAGTGTAAGTCAAGCATTCCCTCAAACTCTGTTGCATTTGTGTTTTGCAAATGTCTACGTTGATTGACAGAACAGTGTTGTACAAACATATTCGTCACAGATAATTGTTCAACATCTTTAATGCAATATTTGAACTTTTACTTCTAATTTCCAATTCTGAAAATTAAAAGTAACATAATACAGATACATTTAAATATTAACAATTTAATATTAATTCAATATGATAACACATAGTGAGATCAGATTCAATTAAAATAAATCTATATAATGATATAAATGCCTTTTAAAATAATAAAATTGTCACTTTGATGTTATTTTGCGTGGGTTAAATAATATGTTCGAGGAATCTTGCGAAATTATCTTCTCATATTTCATCAATCTAATATTCACTGAAATGGATCACATCAAACAGATTTAATACTTGCATTTATAATTTCAATAGTAGTTTAGTTTGTAACGTTTTAATTGTATTTGCTGAAGAGGACTCGAATCAAGTCGAAACGTTTAGATTTATATTTCTTATTGAATAAAATATACTTACATACTGTCACTCTGTCGATTCAGGTAAAGGCATTTACATCATTATATAAATTTAATTTTATCGATAATTATTAAACAAACAGAAAAAGAAAAAAAAGGAAAAAGATATATATTTATTAAAATTGTTCTTGTTTTTTGATAATCTAATATTCGTGATATTAACAACCTTTTCCGTCTCAGAGTTAAATAATACTTTTCTTATATAAAGTCCCGGAAAAATATAAATTATTTGCAATATTTTAAGCTAAATTAAGTGATAATATATCACTATTTCATTTATAATTTATAATTTCATTTATAATTACATTATACGACAGTATTATTTAAACTGTTCGTTATTTAAGCTATCCAATAAATATCAAAAGAATTTGATTTATACTTTCAATATTTTGTACATGTCAAAAGGTTAACGTTATGTATAAAACAAAATAAGAAATCTATGATTATCTTTGAAGAGTTTTATTTTCATTTTCTTCTCCGATAAAAGAATGTTTTTTTCATATTTACAAGCAAAATTAAAGCTATGTAGTATTTTGTCAAAGAAAATAGAAGTTAATTTTTTGTCTAATTCGCAGATATCGTTTTTCGATAAATGATTCGTAATCATTTTCGATTTAAATAATAATATAATTTTGTCAAGAAAGCGAATAATTTACAATAATAAAACACTAAATATATTGCGGTTATATATCAGATTATTAACACCAATGTTAATATTCATCGACGCGGAATCGATAATTTAATTCCGGATGTAGGATTCATACTGTGTGTAAGTATCGTGAATCAGGTTCCATTAAATTATCCGTAAACTCTCAATGTCGAGAGAATGCAGAATAAAAGAAAGGAATATTAAAAGTGGGGCACCTACATAACTCGCGTCGTCTTCATGTCATCAATCTTAAAGACCGTATATGGAGGAGAGATGACTGTTATCTAATTAACTATAAAGGAGAAATAATATGAATACGTGTTCAGTTCTGATTCTGATTTATTTTAGGTCGAGCGAAGTATCAAAATTTGACTTGTTTTGACTATGTTGAAATAAGTAATCATCAGTAATTTCAAACATGCTTTTGTTATTTTTACTTTTAGACATTTTGTTTGTACTATCAAATCCTTCAATTCGTGATTTCTAACGAAAATTATTGGCTTTAAATTGGCTATGTAATAACTTTTTAAGAGTCGCAGCACACAAAATATAATGAAATATTTGAAATAAAAGATTATAATTTCAATAATTGATTTCGACGCTTTTGCAAAGATAGAGTTAATAAAATAAAAATCTATTCTTCACTAAACCGCAACAAGATTGCACGCTAATGTAATATCACCAGCGATTACGAGGTTGCTCTGATGCAAGAATTGTACCACTTTGTCGTGAAGGGCTGTTAGTGTGGTTGACATCAGCGTGTTTATGCGAAGACGGTATTCTGCTTCGTAGACAACACTGCTTCGTACACAATTCAAAATTATATATTCTTCGCGAGACAAACCGCGGATATTCGATGTGTTGAAAGCGCGACGTTTAAAAAATTCCTTCTTTTTTTACATGTGCACTTTCCACGTATATATTAACCGTCCCATATATTAACCACACGTAATGTTCTGGAAAGCTATAACAAGATCGTTGCGTACATAATGCATATCGAGAGTCGTCAAAGAATCGTGAATCTTCTAAGAATCGTGAATCTTCTATTAATGATGCTAATGTGCTAATGTGAAGGCCATTCGATTCCTCTTCATGTAGAAGAAATGACAGAAGTTACGGAGGTTGTAAGGACAAAAAACACATATATTAATATTACGCTTTAAACAAACTATATGAGAAAGTTGTATTTATAACAATTTTTTATTGAGCATCACATTTTGATACATTATTATTAATTTTATTTGATATTAGTTTTATTATTATTATTTTTATTGTTTTTATTTTTATTGATTATTAGTTTTATTGTTATAAATAAAAATTTTTTAATATTTTTAATTTTTAAATATTAACAAAAATCTAAATGTTTTTATATAAATATTTTGAGTACTAAAAATTATTTATGCAAAGTTTCATTGAGCTTTAATTAGTTTATAATAAATAAATATTTTGTTTATTTACTGAACAATTAATGTCTGCATCTCAACAGAACTTTGCATAAATGTTTTTGAATTCATAAAGCACTTATATAAAAAAATTGAGATTTTTATCATTATTTTATAATACATTTTCATATATTTCTATTAAAGTATAAATTTAAAAAATATTATTTTTTATTGAAATAACTTTTGATCCAGATGATCAACTGTCTTTAATTTTTTTGTATCACTTTTAAATGCAATTTAGAATAATCTGTAATTTTTTTCATGTAATTCTTAACATATTGCATTTGTTTTACAACCTCCTTAAATATTCATAATAAAAAGAACTTTTTAAGATTCATTGATATTGATTTCTTCTTTTTTTTCTTCTTGCTAATATTGATTGCTATTTTATCATCAATTTTGTTAAATACACAAGACTACGTATTTAATTAAAAAATGAATGACTCGTAGACGATTAGCACGTAAAGCATTAATTAATGATAATTAATGCGCAATCTTCATAATAGGGTCTGTCAATAGGGACGCTCGAAATTTGTTAGATCATAGTAATCAGTTGTTAAAGTGACATTTGTCAAATTTGTTGTGAATTGTTTAGTAGTATATGGCAAATCACCATGGAAGGTCATAGTGTTGAAAAACGTATGCAAATCATAAAATTTTATTATCAAAATCAGTGCTCCGTTCGAGAAACGTTCCGCGCATTACATGATTTTTATCCTCATTACAACCGTCTTGCCGAGTCGACTATTCGACGTTTGGTGGCCAAATTCGAGTCAACGGTTCGATAAATAATCAGCCAATACCAGCCAGTACGTCGCCGAAATGCAAGGTCTGCTGAAAACATCGCTGCTGTGCGTGAGAGTGTACGAGAAAACCCGAGGCGGTCAATTTCTCGTCATTCACAAGAACTTGGCCTTTCTGTGACTTCAACTTGGCGAATTTTGCGTCGGGACTTGGGTCTGCACCCCTATAAAATTCAACTGACCCAGGAACTTAAGATAAACGACCATAGACAACGCCGTGTGTTCTGATTGGATTCTGGAGCAGTTGGAAGTTAACCCAAATTTCGCCAAACAAATCATCTTTAGCGATGAGGCCCATTTTTGGATGAATGGATATGCGAACAAGCAAAATTGTCGAATTTGGGACGATACCAACCATGCGAGATACACCAGCTCCAAATGCATCCCGAGAAAGTCACTGTTTGATGCGGATTTTGATCTGGTGGAATCATCGGTTCGTACTTCTTCCAAAACGAAGCGGGCATTGCCATAACCGTCAATGGCGAGCACAGATCGATAAGCAACTTCTTGTAGCCCAAAATGGATGATATGGATACCGATAACATGTGGTTCCAATAGAATGGCGCTACGTGCCACACACCGCATGCACGATGGACATTCTGCACGAGCGATTTGAGGGCATGGTTATCTCGCGCAGCGGCGACGTGAACTGGCCACCGAGATCGTGTGATTTAACGCCTTTAGACTTCTTCCATTGGGGCTATCTTAAATCACAGATCTATACGAATAAACCGCAAACAATTGATGCTCTCAAAGTCAACATAACAAACGCCATCCAGCAAATTCAGCCAGATTTATGCGAGAAAGTTATCGAAAATTGGACCGTCCGAATACGTGTCACCAAGCGAAGCCGCGGCGGACATTTGAGCGACGTTATATTCCATACTTAATGCCATAAAATATTCTTTCAAATAAAAAAAAATTGAGTGGATATTTCACACACACAACTTATTTTATTTACATTTAAAAATCGAGCGTCCTTATTGAAAGACCCTTTATATTGTAAAATACAAAAACCATATTCAAAGTTTATGTGTTAATGATTTAGATAGAGAATTATACATAAATAAATAATAAATAAAACTTGAATCTCTTAAAATTTAAACTTTTATTTTTTTCTAATAAAGTATTTATTTGAAATTCTAAGAATTTTAATTAGTTTTTGGAGAATACTTTTAAATGTTATACTTGTGCTAAAGTTACTTGTGTTACTGAAGAAAATCCGAAGCAGATTGACGCAATGTACTAATTTTCCTTCTCTCTCTCTCTCTCTCTCTCTCTCTCTCTCTTTCAACATATGTTGTAAACATTTTAAAATATCAAATATATAGCATTAGCTTTTTTTAATTTGAGAAATTTAAGAACAATTAAATATTTGTTATAGATATTTCAACATGGCGCCAAATTTGTTCGGCAATGCAGCGACTTTATTCCTCGAAGCTTCTCAGCAAGATGTATCGCAAAAAGAAGCGGCAGAGAAAGCAGTAACGCAAAAATTATTAATTCAAAAGGCACAAAACTTGAAGCCTAAATATCAGTGGAAGATTGTCTGGAGAAACATAATAGCTTTTCTCTATCTTCATCTCGGTGCACTTTACGGATTGTATATTTTAATAACGGCTGCCAAATTTTACACAACACTTTGGTGTACGTTTTATTTATATATCTTTTAAGACTTAAGATTTAAGACTTAAGATTTGTTTTATGAATTACCATTGATTAATTTGAGAAGAAATAATATAAAGAGTCTAGATTTCTATAAAATAATAATATTAATTGCAAATATTTCATTTAAAGATCTCATAATTTTAATGATTTAATTATTGATTTAAACTTGATTTTATTTATTTTTTCAGCTATAATAATTGGATCTTTCGCGGCTATCGGTGTTACAGCAGGTGCTCACAGACTGTGGGCTCATCGGGCTTACAAAGCAAAATGGCCGATGAGAGTCATTCTTATGCTTATGCAAACCACGGCTTTTCAAGTAAGTCTCCCGTGATCCCTATTCATAAAACAATTATTATAAATTAAAATTATAAAATTATAATTCATAGTTATTATCTTGTATGTACTCTTTAAATTCTTCGAAATAAAATCTCATTAAAAGAAATGAACACTGAGTCTTGAAAAATAGAGTGACTTAATTTTCAATCTTTAAGAGTGCAGAGATTTAATTTTAGAATGACAATTTACTGTAAAAGTTTTAGAGAGTATAATTTAAAATAATATATTGCAAATATACATATAATAAAAACATTCAAGAAATTCCTCTCTACAGAGAAATTTATTTCTCATAAATCTTTTATATTTTTAAATAATTACTTGAAAAATATAAAAGATTTATTGTTTATGAGAAATAAATTTCTTTGTAGAGGAATTTCTTGAATGTTTTTGTAATTATCATTTAACGTGCGTTTTGCATGCAGAATCACATTTACGAGTGGGTGAGAGATCACCGAGTTCATCATAAATTTACGGACACGGACGCGGATCCGCACAATGCGAAGAGAGGCTTTTTCTTCTCGCACATAGGTTGGCTTTTGGTTCAAAAACACCCTGATGTTATTAATAAGGGGGCCACAGTCGATATGAGCGACCTCGAGAAGGATGCCGTCGTTGTCTGGCAACGCAGGTATGACAAAAATATCGTTTTTATAAAATCAATTGGTGAGATTTCACAAATGAAATTACTCTATTTTTTTCTTAAAGAAGATAATATAAAGTCAAAAATTGAGACATAAGACATTTTTAAGGTGTCTTTTAAATGCCAAAGACGTCTTAATTTTGTGTTTGTCTGGAAAATAATAAACTTTATTAAATCGTTAAAAAAAATCAAAATAAATCTGTTTATATTATAGACTTTACATCGTCCTACTGCCTATTTTTTGCTTCCTACTTCCCACCTGGATACCGTGTCATTTTTGGAATGAAAAACCTATGTACGCGTGGTATGCTACCCTATTCAGATATACACTCTCACTGAATTTAACTTGGCTAGTGAATTCCGCGGCTCACATATGGGGCATGAAACCATATGACAAGTTAGTATCATCAAAGATTTATTTATTTTATTGTGTGTAATAATTACAATTAAATTTAAAAAATCATTATACAAAAAGCATTACATGTACTGTGAAGCACAAGGAAATTAGATAGAGAAATAGCAAACCAAGGCACGCAAAAGTGAAATTATAGCTAATAGTTGATATAACGAAACATCAGTAGCGGGATTCTTTAAACTTCTTCTTATCTTCGTCTTATCGATGATTGTCGTT
>Ga0157364_1002264_pt1 | contig 17702 bp, 4 predicted proteins | sample AttsexASBM2_FD_111476 | JGI IMG/M metagenome (GOLD analysis project Ga0157364, IMG submission 111476) | Fungus gardens microbial communities from leaf cutter ant in Ribeirão Preto, State of São Paulo, Brazil - Atta sexdens ASBM2 | ecosystem: Host-associated > Fungi > Mycelium > Unclassified ... | reverse complement strand
TTTTGTAATTTGTGCAATAATTACTAATAAATTATACATTTATTGGAATATTTATATATCCGCATCGAATATATCTATTCCACATACAGATAGCATTTATTTTGTCGTAATAAATCAAATTGATTGTTACTTTATTGATATACAATAAATTACACAAAATCAACGAAACATTGTAATAAAAATTATGTTCCAAATTGGAGCAAGATATATTAATTTGGATTTTGATATTTTACATAAACAGCCTAAAATTACACCTTTTTGTAAATAGTACCATAAATCTAAATAGTTGTTGCATCATGTACATTAAAAGAAATAAATATATATATATTATAAATAAAGAAATATATGTATATTTCTAAAAATTGGTACACCTTCAATCTCCCCTATCTAAAAATTTTTGCATCTGCTGAATTCTCCTAAATAATATATCTAGATAAATGTTTAGATACTTGAGTAAAATCATCCTCTTTATGTAAAAATCGATGGGGAAACTAAAGTGAACGAATCGCTGGTTCGTCGTATTGCGCATCTATTTCGGAAGTGACGTTGCATTTATCAGAACTAATGAATTTTTCACAAAACCCATTCGATAGAATTCTAATTCGATGATAGAATCATTTTCAATGTTTTGATAATAAACTTTCTTGAGACGTTGCATGAAGTAGCATACTGCACTACTGCAACTTTCACGCTAAATGCTCCGAACATGAGGTCGGCGGCGTAATAATATGTCACACTCTGCAATAGCAGTGTTCGCGCGATTTAGCAACTATACTGTTACTGTCGGCTAATTGAGAACTTGCTCTGTCTGTCGGTAAACGGTTCTGCTCTTAATGGTAAGAAGCGTGCAATTGATTCGGGTTTGTCTCTGGTTCGCTCAAGAAGGAGTTGTATTATACTCTGGTCAGGGCACTCATTTCTCTGCCTTTATCTATCAGCGTCTTAATCACTTTAATTTGATTTAGTCAAAACTTAGCTATTAGTTTGTGACGAGGAATCGGATCCCAGATTGTCTTAGACTGTTTAGAATGTTATATGCGGCAATAGATATAAACTTTTCTCTCATTAGAGGTCACTTCAGCTTCTTCGAATCGCTCATGGTACAGCACTTCTTAACTGTAGCGTCATAGTATCGTTGCATAGGATTTTTCATGTATAAAATATGTAATGACGCTATAGTTACAAATTAAGAGTTATAGAACATCCCTTAAGCTTTTGCATTGACCATTAAATATTTAATTAAGTATTTATTCTATATTGGTTGTTTATTTACATGGATGATCTTAAGATAAGAAATCCTTTATTTAATATCTAATTAGTTTCTATTATAGAAAGTAAGCAATAACATCCAAAAGAGTATCTTATTTTGACATATTTTGCAAAAAAAATCCTTTGCTTATAATGTTACAATTGGTATGCTGTGACAAAGGAACCTTAATGTACACAATAAAAGTTGTAAGCAGTTAATCTACAATAATATTATGTGCAATGCAACTTATGCACAATAGTTTTGCGCGTGCAAACATACTCTGTCCTATAAAGTGAGATATTAATCTTTAAAGTTGATCACTATAGAATTTAATAGCAGATTACATCTTAATGAAGAGTTTGAAAAATGATACAGCTGAGTGGGATTCGACCTTTACGCAGGAGTGTGCAGAGCTTCAATGATATTATATATTTTCGTTGACGATGTGGCTTGAAATGCGGCCAAAACGTACGAAAATTGTAACAGCAATTGAGATCTAATCTGTTTATAAATTAAAATTTTAATTGCTTGCGCATTATAGTTTTTCGTATTTTCATTTGTCTAATTTTTGTTTTTAAAAGAAAAATAACTTGAGATTATAATTTATACGTACTATGACTCTGGCGGAAAAACTTTTTTTTTTCTGGCGAAAATCTACATAGATTGAGACATGATTTTAGAAATTATTAATTTTTCATAGATATTCATAGTGGAATGTAGAATGACATTGTTTTTTTGAAAAACTTATAAGAAATCCTCCGCATTCAAATAACACCACTCTACGTCCCATTACGAATATCTGTGAAAAACTAAACATTTCTAAGATAAATAAACCTCTTTCTACATCCCACTATAACTAACATCTACGAAAAATTAAGAATTTCTAAGATCTTGTTTCAATCTATGTAATTTTCTGTATCTTGTCGTAAAAATATTTTTTCCACCATGGGGAATAATTAAATAAGAATACGTATGATCATTATATAATAAAATATCCATATAATACAATATAATAATAAGATATCCAAATTTTATTATAAATATCGTACAACTTAGTATAGTAATTTACTGAGTAAAAATATAATTTTCATTATATTCTGACGTTGTTATTATATTTCTTAATGTTAATTTAATAATATTTAAATAATCTAGTTACGCGCGCGCGATTATATCAATAATGTAAAACTTGTGAAATTTTGCGATAAACTTTGTTTAGCATGTATTGTTTACAATGTATAACGTATTACTAAGTTCAAACATCATTTATGTAGATAACGATAGACAATGTTTTATGGAACAATTATTTCGTTTAATAATGTAAAAGTACTAATGTAAGAAAACATTGTTAAAAGGCATGTTCTATGCAGGTATATCGCATTCAATAGTTGCTGCAGTGTTTGTCCTGTTATATCCATTGACGCGATTGAAAGTTTCAGTAGAGTTGCATTAGTGAGTGTAAATCCGTTGATACAAAAAAATTGTATATAATATTCAAAAACATTTAAAAGAGAGAGTTCCGTTTATTATAAGTTAAGAATATATTATACATTTTTTTAAATGAAAAAGTTATGAAAATATTACAGATAGAAAATATTACGTATCTAAATATTACAAACAAAAAAATTTTATTAATTGAACAAGTGCTTCATTTGAAAGCAGCCATATGATTAAATGTTTATTTCCTAAATTTTTTTATTTTCTTAATTTTCTGAAATCATAATTATTTGATTCAGTACATTATATGTACTGAATTTTTTATATAAATTACGTAATTATGTTCCAATATTGCTTTTCTTTTAAAATTCTATTGTATAATATTCTGTATTAGTTGGTGTGAATAATAACATATAAAATAAATTGTTATAAAAACAAAAATATTATATTCTAATAAAAAAATGTTATATTCTACTTTGCAAGAAAAAGTATTTTACATCTGATGTCATAATTCTACGTACTACGTGCTGTACGACCCATACAGAAATATCCAAGTATTGTAGAGATAATCTAAAAATATTGCAATATCTATAAGATATCTGATATATGATACATTCAGGATATTTCTGCTATGTGGAAAAGGATCAAGCAGCTTTAACTTTCTGCTGGTTTGAAGGCAAGTTGATTTTTTATTCTGAGTTCTGACAGACAAACTTAAATCTTTAAAAAATAATACTACTGACTGACTTTTATGCAGGGTTGAGTTAAATTTTTTTTTAATTAAATAAAGTTAAAGTTAATGGCTTTACAAAATTAATAAAGTTAAGTTAAAAGTTGAAGGTAACGTAAGTTAATTTTGTATTCCTTTAACTTTTAACTTAATTTTATTAATTTTGTAAAGCCATTAACTTTAACTTTATTCAATATTGAATTAACTTAAGTTTAAAAAAAAGTTAATTTAAAAAAAATTATTTTTTAGGTATGTCCTAATTTTTCTTAAAATAAGATTAATTAAATAACTACAATATAGATTATTAAATTAAATTTTTAATTTTTTTTATTCATATGTGATATAAGTATATAACGATATAAATTATATAACTTTAAAAAAACAGCCAGCACATAGAGAAGATATAAGATCAGTGATTATTTTTTAATAAGTTTTAAGTCATAAAAAATTGATCAATTACAATCGAAGAATATTTGATTGTAATTAGTCAATTTCTTATGACTTAAGGCTTAAAATACCTATTAGTAGATCCGGACTAAAACTTATAGCATAAGGCATAACCGCATAAACCAATCAGAAAGCTATATTAGCATCTTAAAAAATTACCTGAGATAATCTTGAAATATGAACAGATTACCAACATATATCCTTAATCTTATTATTTTTCTAAAATATTTAAAAGATATATAAAAAAATTTGTTAACTTAAAAAAAAGTTAACGTTTAAAAGTAACTTAGTTAAGTTAAAATTTAATGCATTTAAAATTAATTAAGTTAAGTTAAAGTTATTAACTTTTTAACTTTTTTTTTAACTTTTAATGTTTTAACTAGTTACTACCCAACTTTGCTTTTATGACAGTAAAAGTTCATTGAAGCTTTACAAAAATTTTTTAATCTTTATATAGTCCAAAACAATATAAAAATTTACCTCAAGCGTTTAAAGACTTAGAAGTTCCTAACGGAAGGTACAAAATTTTACATAACTAACAGAGGCTTAATGTGTACAATAGATCTTGTATTCGATCATCTTACGATCGATCTGTAGGCAATAATAATTACATGTAAATGTGCCTTTGTCTATATTTTTTATTTGTGCACAATACAGCTTGTAGATATCGATATGTAGAGACAATGGGTGCATCCAGAAGCGACGACCGCTCTGAGCAAAAAAGAGATTTATCTATTATTAATATATTTATTTATTATAATTCGAACGTAGAATAGCTTTGTCGACTATAGATAATCTTTAATATCATCTTTCTTACTTATTTATTACTGTTTATTTATTATTATTATTTCTCTAATATCTTATTTAAGATTTAATATCTTATTATTTAGCCGTAAGATTATGTATTTAATATATCTAATATATCTAATATATCTAATATAATCTACCTAAGTATATCTACCTAAACATGACATTAGAGAAATAATAAACAGTAAGTACATATATGAATAAGTAAGAAAGATGATATTAAAAATTATCTACAGACATAGTTATTCTACGTTACGAATTATAATAAATAAACATATTAATAATAAATAAATCTCTTTTTTGCTCAGTAAGCGCTCAGTAAGCGGTCGTCGCTTCTAGATGCACCCATTGTTTCTACATATCGATGTGCACCCCATATATCATGTGCATATTATGTAGCTTCGTGCACAATAATGTCGTGTGCAAATACGACATTATCTCTGAATTTTTTGCGCAATAAAATTTGTAGGTAATCCATCTGTAATAAATTATATATGTAACATAGCTTGTACATAATAGCTATTGTTTACAAACATTATAGTACTTGTAAGCAATAGATCTTTTATAAGTGATAATTTTTATGCGCAAATGAATTGTCAGTAAATATAATCGGCAAACAATACTGTTGGCGTTTAATTTATAGAGAAATGGAATTCTATTTTACAGAGATAATATTATATTTGTCTTAAAAATGTTAAATATTTATAATATATTATTAATATTTTTTTATCATATATTATTATTGCACAATATGTATGTAGAAATTTTTACATAATGTTTATTATTATTTTTATACATTTTCAATACGTATAAATATTAGTACTCTAATATAATAATAATTTAGCAAGTTTTTAGAGAAAAGCATAAAAATTGGAGGACATATTTGTTGTAGCAATTACAATTATGAAAATCAATTACGTGCTATTGCCTCTAAAAGCACATTATTTTTTTTTTCATGCAGGTAAGTAAATCATGAAACGAATTATATTACATATTCCAATAATTATAAGTAATTTAAATAAATTCAATGTTTTTTTAAATTATACATACATATATCTATATATATATATATATATATATAATGTATAATTATTAATGTATTATTATTATTAATTTAATTATTACATTAATTATTACATTAATTAAAAATATTTAAAGTATTTAAAATACTATTATAATGTATTTTATTATAAAAGATTTCATATTACTTATAACTGACTCTATATATGTAGATCACGTTAAAAAAATACACATTACGATAAATTTAAAAATATTGAAAATTAGTTTTAGTCCCTTTTAAAGGGACACACATTAATCTACTACAAATATAAGTATAATGTATAACCTAATTATTTTTATTTCCAGCTATGGCTGCTATTTTTCCATTCTTACCTGTTTATGGTAAACAACTCGGTGTTTCTCCATTAATAATGGGTAGTATCACTGCCATTTTACCCATTGTGTATATGATTACTAAACCAACAATTGGTTTTATCATGGATTATTTTCAAACACAAAAAAAGTTAATTTTTATGTTTATACTCGTGGTTTCATTCGGTTCTTGCATTCTGATATATTTTTTACCACCATTACCGGGACCAATGATGTCAGACCATCAATTTCAAAACGTTTCCTGTGTGATTTTACCATTTTGCGATATAAATTTTGTAAGCCTTTATTTTATTACAATTGGATATTTTTTTTATAAATAATAATAATATTTCTGTAATATGTGATCCCCTCTGCGTATTTCATGAACTACTTTTTTATGAAACTATGATTTTGATAACATATATATTTTAAGATTAAATTCGTTCTTCCTTCCCATAGTTAGAAAATGTTTTTGTAAATATTATTTAAAATATTTCAAAAATTAATGTTTTAAAATATTTCATTAGTTTCTAAGTAATAATAAATAAAATTGAATAATATTTGATTATTAGATATTGACCTTAATAAACATTTTAAATTATACGTTTAAAAATATATTTAAAAGTTTTTATTTGTTTCTATTTAAGAACTCAACAGCATTATTATGTGATGGTACAAAGAACACTAAATGTCACTGGATATGCAAAGATACAAAATTTTCCGTTCGAATGTCTTTCTACGCTACTTCTCCTGAGAACGAAGCAGTTATTTCCCCAAATACTACATGTTTATTAAATTTTAATGAAACGGCATTATGTCAAACAATAAAAACAGAAAATTGTAATGTTACCTGTGATAATTTTGAAAATAATTACTGCTTGTATACATCTACTACTTTCTGGGGATTTGTCTTTTTAATGTCTCTTGGTACTATTGGTATTGTTACTTCCTTTAATATAAACAATGCAATTTGTTTTGAAATATTAGGTAAATATTTATATAATTATTACATATTTTCTTTAATTGTATTTATTGAAATATATATTAAAAAATTATCTGAATTAAATATCTATAATAATTATTCTAATATTTATTTTTTTATTTATTTTTATGAAAGATATGTTAAATTAATGAAGTATTATATCAATTTTCCGTGATTGGTCCTATTGCTGCGCTTACAGCTATGGCATACAAAAAAATTTAAGTAGTAAAATGTAAGCAATAAAATGCAATAAATTAGCCAATTACAGACCAATTATAAGATCATAACGTAAGCAATATAGCAAAACCTTTGTCTTGATTTTTTTACTGTTTTTCTGTGCTATGGTTTATTTCATAAGCGACTCATCGCATATTTTTATAGTATGTTATATTTATTGAAGATTTAATAGTGTAAAAGTAACAAGTAATATTAATCATATGCTTTAAGTATAATCTTTGTCGATGATATAAACGTTATGGAATTAATTATCATTTTTTCTAATGTTAGATAATAAAGAAACGATCAATACAATTCAGGTTAGATTTGACGTTCAATATTTATAAATATATATAATAGATATTTATGTTACAACAAAAAGCTAGATCTTGTTTGCTAATATTTAATAATTTATTTAAACATTCCAACAGACTTTTCGATCACTTATCAGGTTATTTTCAATGTTGAATAAACAAATTATCAAATTAACAAAAATCAGTTACATTTAAAACGCAAATTAATCTTAATGAGCTTCTGTTGATTCCAGTAATATTGCATATATATATATATATATATACATATATACATATGTATTCAGAATATATATTTTTCCAATGTATATCTTGATGTGAATCCTATTATTTCTCAATTCTTAAATTATCCATCGATTTAAATTATATTCTTAAATATCAAGCTTTTGTTCATAGCCCTTTAGTTGTAATTGTTTTATTAAATTAAAACAACATTTTAGTTGTAATTGTTTTGTTTAAATCAACTCAATTGAGAGCATCATATATAATCATTTTATAATATATATAATATTTTTGTATGTAAATTCTAAATATATCTTTTAGGGCCGGTAGTTCCATCTTTAGATAAACTATTTTAATTTACTTATTGGATAAACAAAAGAGTAAAAGAGTAAAAACATAAGAAAGTAAGACAGTTAGCTGAAGTTTACCAAAACAATTCAGCTTTAGTTAAGTAAACTGCGTGCCGATTACTATCAGAGAAACGCAATCATAAATTACGATTGAAATAATATCATACTTAATGGATCAATATGATTTGATAATGATTTTACTTCACATCTTAAAACACTGTAAAAAAGCAGTGTCAAAAATATTACCTCAGTTCCAGAATTCAAACTAGAAATCTTTCAACTATTCGGGTATCTTATTTTCAATTTGATTACCGAGACACATGATACTTTTTGTCATAACAATCAGGATGTCCCATTTGAATTTTCCTAGACAAATATCTCAAAAAATATAGAAGATATAGAAAAATGTTTCAGACAAAAGTTGCATAGTTTAGATTGTTTAGAGGAAACCATACTTTGGTCATGTTTGTTTTCTTCTAGATAATGATATCAAAAAAAGAAGGTCATTTTTATAGTTTTAAAAGGAATTGTATAATTTTTTTACACAATGATTTCTTTAATTATTCTGTATATAAAAATATTAAGGTAGTCAAAAAATCAATTAATTTACGAGATATTTTAAATTTTATTTCCGCACATATTGACATAAAATATTAAATAATAATAAGATGAATTAATTGGTATTAAAAAAAACACATAATTGCTTTAAAAAAATATGCGAGTAAAATGGATAATTTTTTAAATAAGCAACTATGTTTTCTTTTCACCAGTTGATTCATCTTATTATTCTATTCATAAAAGAAAGATACAATTATAAAAAAATTAATAGTTTACGAGTTAATATTTTATGTCATATGTACCGAAATAAAGTATAAAATATCTCATAAATGAACGTAAATTATTGGTTTTTTGATATCACTATCTTAATACTTTTATTTGTAGAATAATTAAAGAAATCATATATGTAAAATATTATACAACTCCTTTTAAAAAAGTAAAGATCATCTTTATATCTTTTTAGCTCCTCCACTTAGGAGAAAGACAATATGATCTAAAACCATGCAACCTTTGTTTGATTTTTCTATATCTTCCATATTTTTCGAGATATTTGCCTGGAGAAATTCAAATGGAATTCTGTATACAAAGATGATTTCTGGGATGATTCAAAGATGATAAATTATTATATTATGATATTTTAAAATATTATTTAAGTAGCAAATAGACAATCAATTGATATTATCATTTCAACTTCAGTTCATGATTGTATATAATTGATAGATGTACTTAGAATTTACATGTAAAAATATGATTAGGCACCAATATGTAGATTCGATCGTTTGGTCCTTTAGATTCGTTCAATTGATCCTTTTCTTATTTATTTAATGTATTTATATAGTGGCCTAAGTTAATTTGATATTATAAATAATATATTGCATTAAAAAAATGTGTGTCGATATATTTATGTTTTACAATAAATTTGTAATATATAAAAATTTTTAATACTTTTTTGTACACAAATATGTTATATAAAAAAGAAATATATGCGCGCTTGTGCGTATGGAATTATGTTTTATAATTAATTAATTAATCTTTTTAGGTAAAGGTGAGCAAATGAAATATGGTAGACAGCGTATATGGGGTGAAATTAGTTATGGTTTAGTAGGATTTTTAGTTGGATATATTATAGATATATGGTCCCAAAATAAAATCTATAAAACTTATACACCAGCATTTCTTCTTGCATTTATATTTATCAGTATTGATTTATTATGCTGTAAAAATTTGAAGGTAATTGTATAATAAATTAAAAATAACAAGTAAAAAAAACTAAACCATACACTTCATATTTTTATTACAGCTGCCACGTATATCAAGATCGACAAATATATGTGCAGATATCTATGCGCTTTCAAAATACAAATCTATTATTATATTTTTCTGTTTTGCTATCATTGTCGGAGCCATTGATGGTTACATAATCTTTTTTTTATTGTGGTAAGTTTATACTTTTTTTTAAGGTATTTATATTTTTATGTTATATATGAAATCAGAATATAAAAATTAAAACGTAAAATTTTAAGCAAACTTAATTTTTATAACATTTAATTTTTATAATGTTTAGTTAAGTTATATATTTTACTAGGTACGAAGAAGATTTAGCTATAAAGACTGGTTACATGAACAAAATTAAATTAATAGAAGGTTTAACTGTAGCCGCAGAAGCTTTCGGCTGTGTAATATTTTTACCTTTATCTGGTATCAATAAATTATATTTCATTATAAGATTTTCCATTTAAACGATTCAATAAATTAAAACATTGCCTTATTTTCTTTTCAGGTAGAATATTAAATAAATTTGGATATGGTTACACCTTTAATCTCTCTCTCGTGTTTTACGTTTTACGGCTGGGATTAATATCTATAGCACCAACACCATGGTGGATTGTTCTAATAGAATTTTTATTATTAGGATTATCATATACACTTTCCTACGTAACAACAATAGCTTTCGCAGATGTAATATCATCATCCAGTGTATCTGTTTCTGTTCAAGGCATTATGTCAGGATTAAAAGAGGGTTTTGGTAAACTTCTTCAAATATTTTACATTTACAATTGAATTATTACAAAGAAAATGAACAATATAAACATATGTATTCTTTCCCTTGTTAGTAAGAGTTTTTTATTAATATAAAGTGTAAAATCTAAGATATTTTTAGGTTTTGCTATCGGTAATTTGGTGGGAAGTATGCTGCTAAAAAAATTTGGTGGTGCATTAACTTTGCAAATATTTTCGATATTTGCAGCATTTTGTGCGTTAGTATATTTTGCACTTTACATTACGTATTTGAAGCATAAGTTACCAGGTAAGAACTCGAATGATTTAATCTAATAAATCAATTAATCTTTTTCTAGATTATATTATTAAAAAAAATAACACATTTTATTGTATTTTAATGTAGGAATACGAAATAATATTGAGTGGAAAAAGCCTGATGATGCACGAAATCAGTGTGTTGTAGCAGAATGATATTATAAGATGTTTTTCATTATACGATATATTTAATGAATATTTTTTTAGCCAAAAGCATTAAATCAGCATTTGGAAATATTGATTATATGAATTTTATTAACGTTTTGTATATTTTTTTATAAATGTCATTAAAATATTATTTAATAATATATTTCCAGTAATTTTAAATATTTTAATAGTATAAATTCGAAAGTATAGTACATATACAGAACGCTTGTATTGGAAATGTGTTAATATTTATAATTCACGTATAAAAATGAATATTATATATTTACATGTAAAATAGTTTAATTATATCAATATTTATATTTAACAACATAATTTTATAATTTATTTCTTTTATTTGCTATTATTTCATTTTTATAACATTCGCACTTGATAATTTTATATGTGAATATGTTCTGAATTTAACTTGAAGAAAATAAAATATGAGTTCCAAGAACATCATTTTTTAATAATAATTGACTTGAAGATATACTTAAAAAACGCGCAAATATATACTTTACAAATTTTAAAAGTAAATTATATTAATAATAAATGTAATAAATGTGATAATGTTTTCTATTATTTTATAATACAAAATATAACAACAATGTGACTAATCGCAGTTGTGAGTTAAAAAAATATATATATTTTGAGCTTATAGCAATCCAAAGCTTAGAAAAGACAGTCGTGCGTGATCGTATTATTTTAATATACTGAAAAATACAACTATGTATTATTAATTGTATTATAAAAATGCGAACAGTTGCAAGTTTGTATTTTTTATTTTCCAACTTTGCAATTTCAGAAAGAAATTTTAGTAGATTAATCTTTATATTTAGCTGTGTAAATATTATAATATAAGAATATAAAGCATTTCCGAGGATGCGTAATTATTTTGAACATGGCGGCTGCTTTTTCCAATTAAAATGTTGCCTCAAATAAATTGTAAAAAGAAACATGATTGCTATCATGGTATAAGAATACAGAATTTCATTGCGCATTATGGCGGCAGCCATTAATTAATTGTTCTAAATTAAAACAACTAATTAAATGCTTTCCCCAATTTTTATATAGTCCGGAAAAAATAAAAAATGTGCTGTGAATCTCGACTCAAGTTGCTACTACGATCGAATATTTTACATTGTCAGTGGAAGGTTTAACTTGTAGACAATACAGACTTATGAAACTACCACTGCGTGGTAGTATATTATTTTTGCATAATGTTTTTATTCCAATGTATATCACTTTAGATAACGTTTATGGTAGACATTTTATGAAACGGTTATAATTGCGATTGATAATAGAACTGAAACAGTACTTTTAGAACCTATATTTCATGCAAGGTTTATCGTCAACAGTTATTGCAGTTGTGTTATTCTATCATATTGGTCGACATAGTTACATTATATAGCATCAGTGTATAGATACATAAATTCAAAAGTTTTCATGTAAATATTAAAATATTTATAATGAATTAATGCTCTTAATCACAAAACATTTATTTATTTATTTAATTACATTTATTATTCTTTTATATCTCCGCAGATATATTGTTCTCTTACTTCAAAAGTTCAAAAATGACAGAACTTAAAAAAATCAATATTAAATCTCAAACATCAAGTTTCACATAAAAAGAAAAAATCATTTTTTAATTTATCAGAAAATTATTAGCTTATCAAATAATTTTTCAAAAATAATGTACTCTTGTAGGTATAATCGAATATCATATTTGTCCGCTTAATAACTTATAAGACAACTAACTTATAAGATAACTCCTTTTTGGATTGTGATAATTTTGATATCCCACAAAAATAACAAATCTGAAATATTTCTTTAAAAGTGAGATAACTTGAATTATCATTTATTAGTTTATATTTATCTTGATCAGCTAAAATAATTAAATTCAAAATAAAATAATATTTTCTTCAAATCTTCTATCATCAAATCTATCTTAATTCTAAATGTTTTCTGTAAAATATTCTCTTTTTATTTATAAGAATTTTTTATTTACATAAATGACATGACTCAAAATTTATCACTCTAGAACTTTAAGAAGAAATTCTTTGTAGAAATTTTCTGTAAAGCACTTCTGTAGAAAATACTATGATCTTTAAAAATTTTAAGAAAAATATAAGCGCTATTTACCGGCTGAATTGTGAAATTAAGTCAGTTTGATGATTAATAAAAATAATTTTTACCTAATTTATTTATGATAATAAAATTTAAAAAAATCATATTTTTGTGTTATGTCACTTTTGTAAAAGAATGATGTTATTTTATTTTAAAAAATTTCCAGTATTTATAAAATATTATACTTATAAAAATTTTACATAATATTTATGTATATTGTTATACGCTTTTAATCTTACATACGATTATTGATAATTATTAATAATTATTATAATAGGCCGACACACAAAGAGCTATCAATGCTTGTGTTATTCTATTTTTTTTTTCACTTAATGAACGATAAAAATAATAGCTGCAATAGCACTGAATAACGCTTTCAATGTATCTTTCAAACTGTCTAAACGTGCCTAATATTATTTTGGAAAAAAGCGCAAAAGAATTGAAGTATATTATTCATGAAAATCAATTACACGTTATTGCCATTAAAAACATTATTTCTTTTTCTGGGGAGGTAAGCAAATTATGAAATATATTATATTATATAAAATATTTATGTATTTTACATCAAGAATATATTATGATACATATAGACTGTATAATAAAATGTAATACAAATATTTTATATCGTATTTTATTATAAATATTTCTCTTTTAAAACTTATGTCTTAATATAACAAAACATATAACATATAATTACATAAAAAGATACAGTAAAACTGCATATAGTGAGGATCTCATTGATTTCAGTGACCATGACATACATTCTTACAACCATTCCCCTAAGTATGAAATATTTTAATCATTCTTCATTGTATAATAAAAAATTATTAGCAATTAGAATTAATAACTTTTAAATATATCAATAGTAATTATATTGTGTTTGTATACATTTTTGTCTTTCAACATTATAATTTAAGATTTAACTTTGTTTTTTGTTCATATTGAAGAATGTAAATTTTGAAGACTTTCATTGGATTATTAACAAGTTGAGTTAAGAGTTACATAAATACTACATAAATTAAATGTAATATACATTTATATAGGAGCAATATAAATTTCAAAAAGAGTAACTATTTACCTACTCTTATCTTGCATGTATGTAAAGTTTCGTTCTCTCTATAAAGAGTTGTATTCTAAAGATAATATAAAAATAGTATAAAGAAAAATATAAAGATATATAAAGATATAATATTTAACTTATAAACTCAATTTTAGTCCCAATTGATTACGTTGATATTAACTATGTTCCAACTGATTACGTCGCGATTTCTGATATGAAACTTGATATGAAACTAAAATTGTTCAGCGGAAAAGGGACTAAAATGATAAATTTTTCCTTTTACATAGTTAACCCTAAATGACTTTCGAGTGCCCTTGACTTCGACCTTGAGTCTTAAGAAAGTAAGGTTTATAAGTCTTAAGGTCATTGACCTTAAGCTTTTTCCATTGCTCATGGTCATCACTTGGACTCTATTTGAGATTAACTGTGTAAAGGGAAAGGTTTACCTTTAAATTGTTAAGTTAAACACATTTTTATATTGTCAATACTTTCTGTTAATAATTTTTAATAACAATGAGCGACAGCTAAAATCTTTTGATTGTTACTCAGCGCGATGACTTTAATAACATATGTCAAGATTATTAAAATCAGATCGCATCATTATTATGCAATTTTTGAAACATATTTTAATTTTTATTACAATTTACTTTATAAAAGAATTATATAATATTATAAACTTTTTACTATATAAAACATATATAAATCATATTTAATAATAAGAATAATATACATTGTGATAAATCAAAAATATTAAAAATAAATTATTTCCAACTTCTAAATTATGTTATTACATACATAAGTGTAATAATTTAATTGTTCTTGTTTCAGCTACGGGCGCTATTTTTTCATTTCTATTTGTAAACAGCTCGGTATTTCATCATTAATAATGGATAGCATCGGTGCTATTTTATTTATGATTGCTAAATCAATTTTTGGTTTTATCATGAATTATTTTCAAACCCAGAAAAAAATTGATCTTTACTGCTTTCAAGCAGTTGCTATATTTTAATATATTTTTTACTCTCATCACCGGGACTAATTATATTGGACCATCAGTTTCAAAACATTTCATGTGCATATTTACCATTTTGTAGCATAGATTCTATAAGTCTTTATTTTCTTATTATTGCGTATTTCTTTGATAAATTATAAACAATAAAATTTCTGTAATCTGTGCTATAGAATATTATTCAATCCACATACTTACTTTACAAATAACTTTAGCCTAAGTTATCCACATATTTACTTTACAAACTTTTTTTGTGAGATTGTAATCTTGATAATATATGTATTTCAAGATTACAATATATTTCATTTTCTACAGTTTTCTATAATTTTATGTTTACATATTATATAAAGCATTTAAAAAAATTTTTTTTCTTTAGTAATTTATTAGTTTGAATATTAATTTTTTAATAATTAATATATAATAAGTAATAATTATAATAATATGTAATAATTATTATATCGCTAATTGTAATAAACATCTTTTTATCTGTTTATATAAAAAAGATCTTATTTATTATATTTATTTAAGAATTTCTCAATAGCGTTATGTGAGAATACGAGAAACATTATATGTCACCATACAAGGATGCAAATCTTTCCGTACTATTATCTTTTTAGTATGCAGCTGGAAAGGAAGTAGTTATTTTACCAAATACTAGTTGTTTAATAAATATTAATAATACATTATTATGTCAAAAAGAATTCAAAGATAATTATAATTGCAATGTTATCTGTGATAATTTTGAAAATAATTGTTTATATCCATTACGTTCTGGGGATTCGTCCTTTTAATGTCCCTTGGAAGTGTAGGTACTTCTGTTTCTTTCATTTTGACCAGCGCAATCTGTTTCGAGATATTACGTAAATAATTTTATTATTATTATCTCTTTTACATCTATCTATTGATATAAATATAAAACGGATAAATTAAATTCTAATTTCTGTAAATTTTATATATTTTTTTATACATAAGTAACAAATCGTATAGAAAAAATGCGTGCGTGCGTGCGTGCATGTGTGTGTGTGTGTGTGTGTGTGTGTGTGTGTGTGTGTGTACGCGCGCGCGCGCGCGCGCGTGAGCGTAGATTTTTTTATCTTCTTTTTGTTTATCTTCTTCTTAAGTAAAGGTGAGAAAATGAAATATGATAGGCAGTATGAAGTGACATCGATCTCGATTTGATAGGATTTTTAACTGGATACAATCGATGTATGGTCTCAAAGAAAGATTTACAAAACTTATACATCAGAATTTCTTCTTGTATTAGTATTCACTTGTATAGATTTGATTTGTTGCAAAAACTGAAGGATTTTATGATGCATTAAGAAAAATGAATAAAAGAGAAAACTAGAGTTAGAAATAGTAGTTTAATTTTTATATTTTTGTATATTTTTATTATAGTTGCCACTTATATCAAGATCGTCAAATATATTTACAGATATGTACGCTTTTAAAATTCAAATCTACTGTTATATTAGGTATGGGAAAAAGTTCATAGCGTTTTTCCCGTTAGATGTAACGGGAAAAACGCCACGAACTTTTTCCTACATCTAATATTTTTGTTTTTATGTTTTGATAAATTTATGCCATTATCGGGATATTTTTGTTTTTTGAAATTGTTATTTGAAATTTGGACACAAAAAACTTAAGTAATAAGATGTGAGTAATAAGCAAATCAATATTTTGAATTTGTTACATTGGTCTTACATTATATCAAAATCAAAATTATCGACGTGATGTCTCTTAATTCGTAATTATCATTTCTTCTTTTTAGAAAATATTTAGAAAATATTGGAAAAATTAGGATATGGTTATACTTTTACTCTTTTTCTCGCATTTTATTCTCTATTGGTTGGGATTAATATCTGTAAGACCAACATCATGATGGATAGTTCCAATAGAATTTTTAACAATAGCACCATCATATACATACCATCATACTTTGCCACATAACATCAGTAGCGTACGCAAATGTAATATCGTCATCCAATGTATCTGTTTCTATTCAAGGAATTATATCAGGAATGAAAGATGATTTCGGTAATTTCTTTATTTAATTTTACATTGAAAATTGAATTAACGAATAAATGTAAGTAATATGAATAATATAAATGGATTTATTTTTCCTTTTAATTAAGTTTATTATTGATTCAAAAAGGTTATAATAATGTTATAATATTTTCATGTCGCTCTATTGGTAGTTTAGTTGAGAGTATATTCTTGAAAAAATTTGGTGGTTCGTTGACTCTATAAATATTTTCAATATTTGCAGCATTTTGTTCGCTAGTGTATCTTCTATTTTACCTTACTTAAAATATGAAATATCAGGCAATTCACTAGTCTAATTTGATAAAATTAAATATCTTTTT
>Ga0157364_1002263_pt1 | contig 17712 bp, 5 predicted proteins | sample AttsexASBM2_FD_111476 | JGI IMG/M metagenome (GOLD analysis project Ga0157364, IMG submission 111476) | Fungus gardens microbial communities from leaf cutter ant in Ribeirão Preto, State of São Paulo, Brazil - Atta sexdens ASBM2 | ecosystem: Host-associated > Fungi > Mycelium > Unclassified ... | reverse complement strand
GTCCTTTATTTATAGTTCTTGCATTAACCGGTCCGGAATTAGGTGTAGCTATATCACAAGCTCATGTTTCTACGATCTCAATCTGTATTTACTTGAATGATGCTACAAATCTCCATCAAAGTGGTCATTTATTTATAATTGAATAAAAGCGAGGAGCGAGCCAAAGAGCGAGTGAGGTCTACTCCACGTAGGCCAAGTCTTGCCTAAGCTCTTTAACCAGTTCCTCAAGGACAGGAAAGATAGATAGATTCTATTAGATTACACTCCTATCAGTGCAACGGCCGCTTTCTCCCCCACCTGGCTGCTCAATCTAAACCATTAGGGGTGAGGAAGACGGATCAAACTCCCCTTGGGGATAGGAACGTACTGAATCAACAGGCAGGCAGACAGGACTTTAGCGAACGAGCAATCGAACATTCCCGCTAATCACTCGTACTCCTCCTAGCTCATGATTCAGTCTGTGGTCACGGAGCTATGTAAGACCTCTGTACTAAAGTACCTGGTCCTTTACTTGACCAAGGGAAAATCCCTAAGAAATGTGCCGAGCAGAATAGCAGCATCATGCTTTAATAAGGATGTTAAGCTAGCTCGATCGCAGGAAATGATGGAAAGGTTGAATCCCCCGTGGCAAGAAGAACAAGGTAACGGATGGAAGATAGATAGAACGAGGTGACATTGGAACTGGCAGTCAAGTAATCAAGCTACTGCCCTTCCTTGGGCAATGAGGGAGAGGATTCTTCTCGAGCCAGGAGCCTGCCTTTGGATGGGCTTTTGGGAATGAATGAAAAAAAACCATAGTTAAGGACCGAACTCATCGGATCAGAAAGAGATGGCCAATCCCTTCCTAATGCGAAAGAGCTTTATTCCGGTACTTCACACCCAAAGCAAAGCAGCACGGAATAGGGGCCTTACTTGTCCCGGTCCGGAAAGAGGGTAAGGTATTGGTCTTGGTTCCTCCTACATATCTTTATACAAGGCATCCTAAGAACAAACCTTTACAAACCTCTTAGAGATGAGAGGCCTGTAGGAATTCATCATGCCCATGAGATATTTAGTCATCCCACCTAAAAGCACTCTTTCCAGATCAGTATGACAAGGGCAGCACCTATTGGAAAACCTTGATCCAGAACCATAATTGGGTTATCCTAATCACCACCTCCCTTCCTTCTCGGGGATGTGCTACATCTTGGATGTAGGAGTGACGACCCGTGGAAAAATCTAGTAAAGAGATTGGGTGCCAGTGGTCTGTCTGAGGACGGGTTCAACAAGCTCTTTCTTTTCAAAGAAAAGATGGTTCCATGGATCGGGTTTTCATTTCAGAAGCTGCTAGAATGCATGTTAAGTCAGTCAAGAGGGGTCTTAGATCATGACGATTCTTAGGAAAAAAAGATGCTTTTTTAAGGAAATATCTTAAAGTCCTAAAGGATTGAAAAGAAGAGTGAGCGACGAGTGGTTCAATCCGGAATGAGAGTGAGAGACCACTAGCGGAAAGAGTTTTCTAAAACACTAGGGTTTCTTGCATAAGATTTAGCGAGAAGTCCGAGTAATCAAAGGAGTCTGAGCGTCGGTTCGCTGCCCTAACCGTGCGATTTCAGGGCATCTTTTCAAGTATTCATCTAAACTAAATGCTGGTGTCGGGTATCATCTCGATCCATTGGCAGCAGAAAAGAGTGATAGCTAGCTTCATTCTAGAGGTTCTAAACTATACTATATAAGTCTTCCTTCCAAGTAAGGATTGAAGATCATATGCTTACACTATATCCCTCAATCTCCCAAAAAAGAGGGTCTTTCCTGGCGACCTTACCTACACTTGGTAATTGAGGAGTCAAATCATTCTTTTTCTCTGATGCCTTAATCCTTTTAGTGTATCGGCATTTCGGTTGTAGCAGTTGTAGCTCTTCCTCTTCTCTTGTAGCTTGAGTGCTTGTTGTTTAACGTCTTTCGATTCAAAAGCAATCCTGGGCTAAACCAGCTAGTGTACCTCCTGACTGTCCGCTGCATTCGAAATGAAATGGTAAGAATAGCAGTTCCGTTTTCGTCCCTGCGGGATTGGCCTTTCCTTATTACTTATTAGAAAGTAGTTAGGAAGCCAAGTACGTTATCGGGGCATCTAAGACAATCAAAACAACCGCCCTAATGGGTTTTTTTCACCCATGGGCAGCTATAAAAGGCCAATCAACCCGAAAGGGAGGCCGAGAAGGAGGGTCGAGCACAAACCGTAGGTCAACAGTGGATGGACGACAACCAACCAGAACGGATGATCGATTAAGATTGTTTAGAACCTTCGGGGAGTTCTCCGCACAAAGGAAATATATGAAACACTACCTAAGCAAACCAAACCGCGTAGCTCCTGGAATCACCAAAGCGGGAAGGTACGTAGCTACCCTGGTTGGGAGAGTTGCGGATCGAGGAAGACACCAATCCCCTTCTTCCTTCGAGGAAGTAGGAACTAGTTACTTCTTTTACCACTTCCGGGTCTTACTCTAAATAGTTCAGCTACTCAGCCTCAAATACTTTATTTAGGCCCAGAATTTAGCTCAATAAAGACAATCAAACAAAAGACCACGCCCCTAATGGTGAGACACATGAGGGTCCATAAACCCCCAATAAAAGGCACCAAAAACGCCTCCACCTGGACAGGGATATTCATTATATATAGAAGGCATCGCACCGGCCCTAGCGCCGGATTCCTTTAGTAATTAATTTTACCTCTTCACCCGAAGTACCGCCGATTGCTTTAAGGCTGGAAGGACACACAACCACGAAAGGAGAAACTCCAAGAGATGCTTTCCTTAAGCTGGCTTTACCGAGCAGCTAGAATCTTTTCTTTAAGCCGGTACCACAACACAAACCACGACCACGAAGGTCGAAGGCACAGGACTCGCCGCATTGGCATAAGACAAAGACATTTCGTGACCAGCCTATTTGACTTAAGGGGGAGGGGAACGAACGTAGCTAATTGGCAAAGAAGCTAGCTGGACTGAGCTGCTCCAGACTTGTTTAATCGGTTTTGTTAATTGGCTGCACTCCCGGCTCTGGAGAGAGTGATCCTCGGGTGACTGAACTACCCTACCTTGAGAGTAGGGGTAGGCCTAAGCTCAATGCCCTTACTCAACCACCAAGAGCAGCTAGAGTAAAGGCGTAATTTGCACCTCCAACAGAACAAAGGCTTTTGGATTATCCTAGTAAAAGAGCGAAAAGTCATTTAGAAATAAAGGCTCTCAATCCCCTTTAACCGGGGGAGTAATATCATATAGAAAGAAAAGAGAAAAAAATCAGAGCCGAAGCGCTAACTCTGACAGACTGCCGAGTGAAAAGAGGTATTAGGGGAAGTCGGCGTGAAAGAGGGGAAAAGAAAGTCTTCAATAGGTAATGCTAGTGATCATTCTAAGAGGAAGTAGCTCATACTACCGGGCATTTACATACGCCCAATCAAGGGGCGGTTACGCCAACAAAGATAGAGAGGGCTATAGCAAACGATGAAAATGTAGGGGCTAACTTCAATAAATATAGATATGATTCACCACTAGCAAATACGAGTGAGAAGAACTCTACACCCTCGGGGTAAAAGATCCCTTTTTCCTTGAGCACTTGAGCAAAGGACTTTCACGACACGGCTAAGAAGGCATAAGTGGCAATCAGTGCTACTACTATAATATAATTAGCTTCGTTTCGATGGACTCGTTATGAAGCCCTTATCGGCGGTTTCGAGCTCCTGTTGGGTTCACCCCCATTAGTGTTGGTTGGTATTTTTCTTTTCTTGTTCTAACCAACCCGGAGAGGTTCAAATCTAATCCCCCGAGTTCTCTGGGAGAATGCAATAAGAGCACAAGGAAGCAGATCCTTTAACAAAAAACCAATAGATACCCCAACAACTCTGGCAGCTCAGTCTAGTACAATCTCAGATCCGGAGTCGCTGGTTAGGAAATCAAAACACTAGGGAAACTACTTAGAGTAGCGACAAGGATTTCCTCGAACAACCAGGTATCACCTAGTAAGAAGAGAAGATAGGATCTTTGAACGAAATAGCATCGACTGCAACAATGCATTTAGCACCTTAGAACATCCCGAGTCGAAAGGTAGTGAGGGGAGTCTGCCTAAGTAGCCCAGTAATTTAGGAACTTCGAACATCTCCGCCTAGAGCGGATGTAGTGGAATTGGGCTATCTATTCTCTAGTAGAGTCCCATCCGGGAAAGAGGGAACTACTATGTCGATAACCCCATATTTAGCTAAGAGAGAGGAGGTCAAGCAGTAAGGCTAATCAGTCTCTTCTTTATTCTTATATGGTAGCCAGTCTTTGATAGAATGGTTGAATAGAGCCTCCCTCCCTTCTGTCTCCTAGTATGTCTTCTAAGAAGATAGTAGTAAGTCAGTTGTAGGTTTACGAATGGCTTCTTTGAGACTGTCTTCTCTTTGCTCGAATCCGCTAGAACGTAAGCGCTAGGTAAGTCTAGTCATCAACTAAAGTTTGGGTATAGTCGCGTTAGCGCTTTTCTGATCGCGTTGAAGCTTTAGCTCTCGATTCGCTCGCCATAACAAGCTGAGCGTCATGGTCGAACACACACACCCTTTAAGGCACGGTTAGCCAATCACCTGACATTGGGTCAAGAGACAAGACTTTATTAGAAAGAGGACAGTCACAGACTCGCATTTAAGTCAGAGTCTCAGCGCAGCGAACAAACACTCACTTAATCGAAAGCTAAATAATAAAAGGAATGGTAACGAAGATCGAAATCCTTCCTTCCGGCAAGGTCGGACTAAACAGTTTGTAAGGCAGAAAGATCAGACTCAGTTCGAGATTCCTTACGAATTAGGGTAAATCAAGGACCCTTTCTTCCTTTTCATTTAGCTCTTTTCCCTTCTATTCATCGATCGATAAATCATTCTGTTTAATACTTCCTTATCGAAATAGCTAAATTTCACAAGAAGACAGAATTTTTATTTATTTATATACACAAAAAGATGTACGAAATATGGCCCTCCCTATTTTTACTCTTTTCAGGGCGTATATATAGAATAACCTAAATCAAAGGAGACAAGCCCAACCCCTATTGAGTCTGTCATGTCTGCAAAAATGATAGAATGACGCGGGTCACCACACCAAGGCCCCGCTTTCAAAAGAATTACTTTCCCAATGGCTAGAAATGGGGCTGGAAAAGGGTAGAATTTCCTTGCTTCCCATCGAGATTGCCGGGCTAAGGGCTTTGCCTTTTCCGGGTATCATAACAGCGTATTCTATCAAAGAGCATATTCTATAGAATTTGTTCCTGCGCCAGTAATATTCGTGCTCGCATTGCCCGTTGGCATCTTCGGGTGCCTACTTCCAGCAGATCTGTGGGCATTAAAAGTAGAGTTTCGGGGCTTCGTTCTTCCAGTTCTGCAAGCTTTCTGGATATCCCTTCGTTAGCCTTTTTTAATTCAGCTACCAGTGAATCCTGTTGTTTGAGGAACTCTGCATCTTTGGCTTGTAAGTACCGAATTTCAACTGCTAGCTGCTCTCTTTCTTCTTCAATCTTTGAGAACCGAGCTTCCAGGGAATTGAGCTGTTCATGCTCCTGATCTAAGGCACTCTCGCAGTTAGAAGTGTTTTCAGAAGCAGTAGACTGAGAGGCTTTGGCAGAATTGATCGAACTTATTGCTCTCAGGGTGCTTTCCTTGAGCTCAACCATCCGGGATGCGAGTTTTCTGAGGATGATTCTTTCGCGTAAGTCAGGGGAGTGTTGCTGCAACATGGTATTTACCTTTCTTCAAATCTTTCTTCCTATTTTGTTCTATCTATTGGTTTTATATATATATATCTATCTATTTAAATTTTAAGTAAAAATTATATGAAATTCTGGGCTTGGTTGCTGTTTCAGGGACTGCTCTTAAACATGCTGTGGGTGGAAATGAGAACCTAGTTAAAGTGCCTGTTATGAGTGATTGCTCTACAGCCGGAGAGAAAGCGAAGCCTGGACCTGTTACAATGAAATCTAGCAAACTAGATGGGGAACAACCACTAATGATGCTGAAGAATGAAAAGCAAGGGAGTTCCTCTTCTATTTCTGTAGTAATGTTAATGTTAATAAACAAAAAAGATCAGTGAAATAAAGCTAGTCGTAAGTAGTCCGAAATTCAAGAATGAGGAGTTATGAAAGAGTAGGATTTTAGTAAGCCCCAGTTATATAGTGTGTGATTAGAAGGAATTTCGGGGGACAAGCACAAGGTTCGAAGACCAGTTCATTCATTTTCGTTGGGGACGGAACGGAGGAGACCGAACCCGAAAGAGTGGCATAATATAAAGCTCAAGGCGGGCTTACGTACGAGACTTTATTCGCTTAATTTTTGAGTTGAAGAATCCAATTTCATCCTTGTACGAGCGGGGTTACGAATTATTCCATGCAAATCATCACGAGCTTGACCGAATCCTTATGTGAGTCAAAAATGAGACGAATCCCCTTGTTTATGAACGAGTCCGAGTGCATAAGCACGGAACGAGCCATGAGCGAATGGGCAGACTATTCAAAGGAAGACGTTTTTTCTATGCTTCATTCCAAACATGTAAAGAAAAAGGAAACAGCAAGAGAAAGGTTGGTTCTGTCGACTCTATTGAGTCGAATTGATAAAAGATCTCATCTAGGCCCTTATTAACCTGCATCGCTAAGACCAATGCAGTTTTTTCGTTCTTTACAAACCTTTGAAGTAGCAACTAGGAAAGGGCTTTTTACCCAGACAAGATAGCAATCGAATCCATAAACGTAGCCTTTCCAGCCCATGTTCCAATCCGGATGGGCACATTCTTTGCGATCCCAGAGTTCAGGATTGACGGCCTTTATCGAGCTTCCATCTTGACACAGTTGTAGTCCCGGCTATATGATCGGCCACAGAATGGTTGGTGGCATCCGAGTCGACTATAGCACACTAAGCAACTTGCCATTGATTAAAACAAAAACATCGATCGACCTTTGAATCGTATCATCCATGGCGAAGGGTATCGTAACATTCTAATTCCAATTCATAGAATAGGCTCGTCGTCTCTTTCCTGTTGATGTGAAGGCGAGATAAAATATCTTAAGAGAAGAAAGCTCTTTGCCTAGGATCGTACCGTAGAAAGAAAATAAAGACTTCCGACTTGAATCATCTAGTTGCGTGTATTCTTCTTTCTCTCCTTTTCCTGGACCTTTTTCTTTCCAAGGGATGGGGTTGGGGTGTATAATAACCTTTTTCTTTCCTTGGGCAGTTTCTCACAACAAGATGGGTCTGTTTGGATTTTGGTCCATGATGGTCTTTTTATTGATTTTGACGATTGGATCTCTCTATGAATGGAAAAGAAGTACTTGGGCTTGGAAGTATGAAGTAAAATCTACTTTATGTATAATTATACTTTATTTTCTAGAGTATTTTATAACGAACGATATTAATTTCTCTTCTATTAGTGTATCTTTTTGGGGTTCCTGTCATTGCCTTTTGCGATGATCATGGGGACGAACAAACCAGTTCGGACGGAGAACCCGACGCTGGCATCGGCGCACAAGTATCCATTGAGGCTCGTCCTCAAGGAGAAGGTGCGTCAAATATCCCCTCTTCGACGGCAAACAGGCTTCCCAATCTTAATGAACCTGCGCCACCCTTAACTGACGAGGAGTTGGCTGCAGAATCGGAAGCCAATGCCGCGGAGTGTGACAGACTATTAGCTGAAATCTGTCAACAGGCGGAAGAAATCGCCCGGAATGCGGGCATAAGCGAGGAGGAAAGGTTGTCCAGTATCAAAGACGCGTCAAGTATCTTGCTGATGTCGACGCACTGGACGAAGAGGCCCGAATCCCCTTCCTCACGGACTTTAAGAAAAAGATCGAGAACCTGGAAACCTGGTTCAAGATCGATAAAGAATGTAGGAGATGGGGGGGCGAGGACTCTGCTGATGACCCGAAACAGTTGTCGTTGGCAGGCAGCATGGGAAGGGGGTCGGGCTAAGATAACTCAAGTGGGAGAGCGGGGGGACAGGTTGGTCAAAGGATCTGACAGGAAAGATAGAAACAGGGGAGTTGGCTGATAAAGATGGACAGTAAGGATTGCGTATGCGTAATATAAATTTGTCGGCCTCGCCATCGAAAGCGGCTTCCAATTGCTCGGAAATTCTCAGCTATATGGGGGGCTTGAATGGTGAGCAAAAACAATTGATCAAGAAGTTGGTCAACTTTCGCATGAAAGAAGGTAAAAGAACAAGAGTTCGTGCTATTGTTTATCAAACTTTTCATCGCCCAGCTCGAACTGAACGCGATGTAATCAAACTTATGGTTGACGCCCTAGAGAATATAAAGCCCATATGCGAAGTGGAAAAAGTAGTAATAGCAGGTACTATTTATGATGTCCCTGGGATTGTAGCCAGGGATCGTCAGCAAACCTTAGCTATTCGTTGGATCCTTGAAGCAGCTTTCAAACGACATATAAGTCACAGGATAAGCTTAGAGAAATGTTCATTTGCTGAGATACTGGATGCTTACCGAAAGAGGGGAATTGCACGTAAGAAAAGGGAGAATCTTCATGGACTGGCTTCCACCAATCGAAGTTTCGCGCATTTCAGATGGTGGTAAAGTGAGACCACATAAAAAGCTCTTCCTCATTCAGTCAGATTATTCAGTAAGATATGGTTCCTTTTTCCTTTTTGTTTGAATCTTCATATAATATATAAAGCCGGCTTCCTCATACTCCTCTCTTCATTCATTGAGTTGGAGGAATCCAGAGTAGGCCCGCCCTTTATGCATTGCATGAAAGAACCTTTCTTTGTATGACTTCTCTTTTGCCTCAGGTCGAATGAATACGAAAGGGAGATCAATCAAAAAAAAAAAAATAGGCCATGAATGAAGAAGTAGTGGGCCTTTCACCCTCTTTCTAGTGACTCGGGGAGCTGATCTGATAAATGCACTTCAAAGGGAGGGAAGGGATGGACGGGATTTCAGTATCAACGCACCATTTCGCGGTCCTATAGGTTGAGTATTTCTTATTTTTTCTCTTAGCAGGATACATCTCTTCCACTTTCCTACCGTACGTACTACACGAGGGGATCCCATGCCCTGGAAGAATTACGCAAAGAAACTCGAGCCTAGGAGTCTAAAGGGGAACCCCTACCGCCCGAGAAGAGGGGGTTTAATAAATGTTGGGCCACAAAAGGAAAAAAGGGGACAGGCCCCACAGCCTAATAGAATAGAGACAAGAATCAAGGTATTAAGATAAGAGACGGCCTACTTCCATTCTACCACAAGTACAGTGGCATAATATGCTGGAAACGAAGAAGTCCTATTATTTCAGTTCTTCAGCACCGTCCTCGGCTCAACGGATGGTGACTCGAAGGCCACCGGCTACCCTATTATTTTATTTAGTTTCGTATTTTTTTTTTTCCTAGTCTTATTTTATTAGTAGCTTTGTATAAAGAATAGGTCCAATCCAGGAGACAAATCAATAGGAAATGCTATTTATGCTATTTGATCAATGCATGCATATGGTACCTTGCTAAATAAAAGATAGCTGGTTCGAATCTTGATCGGGACACGAGCGTCAGTAAGGTAAAACTATAAGTCAACCCGAAGTGGGCGCAACCAATCCGAAGGTCAAGGCTGCCGTGAAGCCGGTCGTTTGGGGTAATCCTTCTATGAGATAAGCCGGGTCGAGAGAGTACGATACATCGGTGTAAAAGATTGAGTTGGATCTGTGAGGTTGGTAGCGAGCTCTGCGCAAATGAGATACCTCTGCATTTGCATGATGGTGAGGCTAATCCGTGGGGAGTGCTCCTCTATCTTGGTCAACAGAATCAACAACTTCTGCTGAATATACTGCTACTGAACCGACTAGCTAAACTACCTATGAAGCTACCGTCTCTGCTGCTGGTGCTGGTGCTGGTGATGAAGGTAGTGGTGGATAAGCTGAGACGGGAAGGCATTGAGAAATTGTTCGTTCAAGTTGCTGTGGCGAGGGAGCAACTTACGTGATCTATTGCCTCATCTGGTTCCCTGTGTGCCTAGCTGAAAGGAGAGTAGTTGCCTATGCCTAGCTGACTTGCGTGCTAGTGTGACTGCTTATGTGCTTTCCCTCCTTTCCTTAAAATTTATACCAATCGTTACATCATTTATCAACTAAGCCCACTCCAACCAATAGAGAACCATTAACTTCCTTCACAACTCATACGAGCCAACTTCCTCTCATCCTCAATCACTGCCGTCTTTTCTTCGCTCTGTCCAGTAGTCCCCTTGTTACCCGTTCAACCTAGGGCGCTAGGCCTCGCGGTTTTACGACATCGGCTTAAATACAGTCAAGCTCGTTTCCAGGTGTTTTCACCTCCGAACGGAGTAACGAAAGATACTGCAGACGAAGGTTTAGTGATCACTTACGCAAATCAATCTATGCTCTTTTTGCGAGATGAGATCACTCTTTGTTTCGAGTAGTCTATTGAATGCACGATCAGGTTAGCCTTAATTGACTGAAAGCAGTGTAAGGACTTGCCCTTAATCCCCATAGCGGGAAAGCTGCTTTGAAAGGAAAGAAAAGGCAGAGCTCTATCTTCTATTGAAAGCTGTCCAAAAAGAGCGCATTCGCTTCCTCTTCCTCCTCGTACCATTTGTATAAAATGTAGGAATTCAGATATGGCTTGTATTTGGGCCTTAACTTAAAGAAGGATGGCACTTATATTCATACCGGAAAGTTTTTATTCCTTTTTTTCTTTCTACTCGGATCGCGTGATAATGTCTGTTCATGAAACTTCGGGTACATTTCCTATCGAAAAAGGATCTTCCCAAGGATAAAAACCATATAAGCAAAGATCGTCAGTTCCTTTCACTACCAGCTGAAAATGGATAATAAAAAGGATCGGAAGAAGGGAAGGCGGATTCAATAGTTGCCTCCAAGCTTGCCTATTCGAGAACATCTGCTCGTGGGATATCTTATGATCTGACTAAAGGTGCCATTTGACCTCGGGATGGCCTAAATGCCTTTTTCATTGCTCGGTCCTTTAGTTCAAGCGGCATCCAATCAACTGCTAAAGCCTAAACCATACTACTGTATTGAACGGAATGAAGGCGAGGAGGTTTCAAAATAGCTTTCCTTTCTTTAGCCAAAGGATCTTTCTCTAAAGTTCCACAGTCGCTCCGAGCAATGATAAAGAAATAGGAAGAAAAAGGAGTCCCAAGGGATCAATCCTTGAAGGAAGTTTTTGAACAAATTAGACAATCGCATGTGAACGAAATAGTATATGATCTTTGAAAGAAGTAGCTGCTCTCCTCACTGCATCCCCAAGATCCCCTGCGAGTGCTCGAAGAAGCCCTCACGCTGGCAAGGAAAAAGAGATTGATTCAATTGAAAAAAGAGTAGCCCGCCCTCCTATGAGTAAAAAGTAAAAGGAGGAAATCTGCACTCGCAAACGCACTGACCGATGGCATTGATTCCCCAGCTGACTTGCTTTCCCCACTGGCTGATTAAAATTTTTTTTAATAAAAAAGGGTGTGGAAAGAGCCCGAAGAAAAGGCTTTAGATTGACAAGGTCCTGCCATAAGATAAGTTCTTTATTGAATAGAATAGTTTCAGCTAGCATAAATGGCATAGAAGAAGAGTGCTTGAGATACGAGAATGAACCATCTGGCTAGTACTTTCTTCCTTCCTAGTCATGAGAGTGTGATCCAATCCCATAGAACCCAAACTCTGCCATTTTTGTGACACATGTAATTATCCAAGCGATTAAAAGGATTCCATTCCTATTGTGACCTTTTCAACATTTTTCTGCTTAACTCTGATTTCAATCAAACCAAACAGATTCAACCGTTAGTTACGCACCCAATTATTGACTGAAGCTTGTTTTGCCTCAGAGTTTTATCCTCGGATATTCCAAGCACCAACCAATAGTTATGAGGAGTGGAGGGATTTACCTTTTTTGGTGAGAGAGCTACTAGGAAAGGAGGTGATGTGATAAAAGGATCAGAAGAGAAGGAAAAAAAACAAAACCTCTATCAATGAATTTCAGTTGAATGTCCATCTGAGATGAAAATAGAACATCTGACTCAATGGGATCTCCCCTGAGCCAAGGCTTTCTTGAATCAAAGCATTGGTATTGGGACCGTACTGGCATGAAAGCAAGGGGTCAGATCGATCGAATGGAATGAATGGGCTCCGCCTAAGGGCCTTGAGCAGTGAGCAAGGAAGCGCAAGTAAAGTACAGTCGCAATCTGGTCGCAAGTGAGAAAGATCTTCTTTTTTCAAAAAAAAAAAAGGGTTATGGTTACAGATCCCCGGCTGAATCCGCATCCCTTTCGTCTGCAAACCAAACCCTGGGCGTTGCTTCAAGGCTTCTGTTCACATCTTCATCTGCCTAGCCTCCATTTCCCGGCCTCTTGGCTGCTTTAATCTTTATACCTTACTTTAGTCTATAAAGCTCCTGATTCTAGCGAGAGTTCCCCAGTTTCGTGCCTGGGCATCCTCAATCAAAAAGTGATTCTACCCACCCCAACGCCTAACGGGAGAGAAGTACAAGCCTCAGAATCAGCCCATGAAAGCCCCTTCGCACCTTCTTGCTTCAAAAACGGTGCTTCCAAAAGCTTCCTTCCCAGTGGAGGCAACTACGGAACTTTCAGACATTCAATCTTTTCATAAGTAAAGAAGGAAAATGAAGATTCAGTTTATCAAGGTACCTTAGCCAACTAGAAAAAAAAAAGGAATTGGATTGATCCTTGCTTGAACCACTTCAATAGCCTACGAGAGAAGTCAAGTAGTCCGCCCTAAAGGAACTTAGGCAAAGACACTAGGCGAATGGGGCCTATCTTCTGCACTGATCCTGATCCTTAGGGTAGTGATGAGGATGATCAGCAGTTAGGATTCCTTCCGGCTTGGAAACGAACAATGAGATGTACCGGAAGACTTGACTGATACCTTAGCTGACTAAGCGCCAATGGAATGGACCCCTTACTCTCGCTCTACGACTTCAAAGGCTGCAAGGCTTGGCCGGGCATAGGCCAATGGGGCTAGACCTCCTGGACAGATAGGAAGGAATAGGCGGATTTCAGAATAGGGGTACGATGGATCTCCACCCCAATCACTAGGCCCTCGATAGAACCGAAAGACAGAAAGAAAGGATGAAAAAAAGACGAAGGCGAGCAATCTTCTAAAGGGGCTGCGGGAGAAGGATTACAAGAATTGCTTAGGGGTCCAAAAACTAACGGAAAAGCCGCTTACCCCACTAACACGCTACCGATACTACAAATAGAGACGTTACATCGATGGGTTCAATCACTGAAAGAAGAAAGAAAAGTCACCACCTGACTTTGATTCTAAAACAAAAGAAGTCGAATAGGATTCAGTCAAAGGTGAGGTTCAAGATGACGATGATTGGGGGTTAGGATTCCTGCTAGACCTGAAGCCCCATTCAATCGATAGAAGATTCACTTTTACATCGCTCGGGGACCAAGAGAAAATGAAAATGAGAGAGGAAAGATTCTAATACTTCAAAGACGGAGAAAGCTTACACTACGAGATTTCGGCTTGGACCGAATGGTTATGGTTGGCTAGCACCGAATCGAAGGCTTGAAAGGAAATTGGATTGGACTCGCTGACAGGAAAGGCAAGGGCTTTTTGGCTGCCTGATTCGCCGACTGGGGGTGAGAGACTAGAAGGAAAGGAAAATTCCCTAAAGAATGGGGGTTCCCTATACCAGACAATGAACAGATTGCCGACAAAGAGAGATGTACGATTGGAATGATTAACGAATGAACCAGACTGACAACAATAGCAAGAACAAGAGGCCCATCAAGAAAGTTGAAAAATGAAAGTTGCACGATTTGAATGTCATAGCCTACGAGACGTACTCCTTGGACCGACTGAAGAGCTTATCGGATTAGGCTGCCTGGCTGATAGGATTGATTCGATGACTGGATTCTAGGATTGGCTTTACTCGATGAACTGTCTTTCAAGACAAAGTTCCGAATAAGATAAAGGTGCGGGGAAGGCTTCGAAGACTTACAAGACGGACAAAGCAGACAACTCAAACAACAATTGGGGGAAGACTTGGAATCATAATAGAAAGCGCTACGGCTACGGGTATGGTGCTAAACCCGAAAGCTTTTTCTACTAAGGGAAAAGCAAGAATCCTAGGACTGAAAGAATGATCGGGAATGGTGATACAAAAGGAAGAAAGGGCACTGGCTTTGGACCAGAATCAAAGACTTCCAAGGCTTAGAATAAGAAAAAGACTTGAGATCATTCCTACCTTCTTTCTCTTCCTTCTCTGATGTTAATAAATGTGCTGTACATACTTTCATTTCTCCTATTTCTTTTCTATTTGCAGCTTTACTTTTTATTCACGTAATTGATGTCCGACCGATGCTTGGTCAATTCCAGAATAAATGTGTCTCTCGGAACCAAGCTCCTTGAACTTGAATTACTTCGAACAAACTTTCTACGATCCCATAGTGGCTTATCGTAGCTAACAGATGATCTTCACGGGTCAGCATGTAGCCCGATCCAAACGCAATTACATGTCTCAATACTGACTACCTACCCGGACCCGGGCTGGAAAGGGCAAAATATAGCCCAAAGAATTAGGGCCCTACACCGAGAAGCTATTTGTAAGGGACTCTCTCAGTCAAGTTGATTTGGGGTTGTGTTCAATAACTGCCGAAGTCTCACTCGACATCCCAAGCTTACTTTCGAGATGAGTATAAAATGTGGGAACATCGACCGAAGTGGGTAGGGAATCGAGGAAAACTGGCTTGCTTTCGACCCCATGCCGTATTAGGACTTAGAAAGCCTCTTTCAACTACGGCTTAAAGTTCACTAAGATCAGTCTGACCTTTTATCTTCTAGCCTGGCTTACTTCTATCTATTCTATTTACCAAGAAGCGGAATTAGAGACAGGAGACCGAGCATGGAAAGAAAAGGATTGGATTGGACAGTCATCGCCAACGACAGAAAGCGCTGCACGAGAAACCTTCTTGATCCTTGCAGCAGGTTTACTTAGTTAAAATTCTCTATTTGTTCCGGTTAACAAGGAAAAGACAGAAAAAGAGATCGCTAAGCGCTTGGTAATTCGATAGCCAGGCACAGAGTTTCTTTCCTTGACCTATCCAGTTGACCCACAAGTAAAATTAGGTATTTAAAGAAAAGTTGACCGACCCAATTGCAGCAATCATAAGGTATAATCCGAATAGTGGTAGAAAGCTAAAGCCAATAAGAATGATAAAGGCATCTAGCTCGAGTCCTCCTCTTAATCTTAATAAGGCATGAAGCATGAAGTAAGGAGTCAAGCGAGGGATAACCGGTTAGCAGGCAAGCAGTCAGTCGACTTGTAATAATCATTATCTAATCCTACGGGCTAGCCAGCTGGCAACGAATCTTTTTATAATGGGAACTCACTAGACTAGGAAAAACCTCTTTTGTTTTCTCATGCTGTAAAGCGGGCGAAATGCTCTCTAACTGGTTACCTTCAATAGAGTTTCTCTTTGGCACCGGACGATCAGACTTGTCAATCATTCGACTCAGCGGTAGAACGGAATAAAGCAGACAGTTCAACGTACTGCCTACCTTGTCCACGGCAAACCCAACCAGCAAGGAGTCAGTCCGCCAATGAGTAAGGATGGGAAGATAGAGTCTGTCTAGAAGGTTCTCACAGCTGATATGCGACTAGTCAAAAGCGGATCTGCTATCGATTAATAGAATCTCCTACCTTTTGCATCTCCTGCTGTTTACTCAGCTACTCTTTCTATTGATGACTTTCCCGCTACTGATGCTTTGGTCATACCATTGAGATCCTTTTAGAAAGAGGCTCCAATTGAGTTTTGTTTTAGTCTCACATCATGGAATTTCCCAAGATAGGAATGCTCCGTTTTTGGGGTTTGGAAAGCCTATCTACTAGTATGGAATGGAGGGACCAAGAGAAGTAGGAAATGGGTCACCTTAGCCAATTGTAATACGTCGGGACTCTTCCCTTAGTACATGATTCGGGAACAAGCCTCTTTTTTCTTTCTTTTTGTACTTCCCCTTTTTGACTAAGAATCTAAAGAGAACGAGATGGTAATACAATAGAAGATGGAACCTTAGGCAGTAAGACAAAGAATTACGGATTCGAATGTCTCCTTCTCCGGCTAACCCCTATGGCAATGGTTTGACGCCCGGAAGAAGAGCTCATTCTTTAACCTAACGTAAACACCTCCTTAACTTTCTTAGCCAGACGCACGAGCAAAACGACAGAGCGAAGGCTAGCCCTTTTTTCTCTTTTTTGCCAAGCGGCCTCATTCGGGTCCTACAGTAAGGGAAGAGTTAAGGTAGCTCCTACTAGAGCAGAAAGTCGCCTTCCAGCCCCCCTTTGCTTTGTTTGGGTGGCCTCCTTCCTTGGGAAGAGTGAAAGCAAAATCAGAATCAGACTCTCGGACGTAGAATCTTGCCTAAAGAAATTTCGATTGAGCGGGGTCAGTCTCAAAAAGCATTTCACCGGCACTCAGCCCTTCTCCCCTTACGTAAGGAAAATAGAGGTATACTTGCTGGGAATGAAACTAGAAAGTAACTTCAAGACTGAATTGCTCACAGCACCTCCCACCAGGAAAGACTCTTAGCTTTCAACATTTATGTAAACGTATAAGGGGGATCAAAATCGGCCTAAAGGAAACTACTCCCCCAATAGATCGAGTTATCTCATTCCTGGCTTTTGTGTGAAACCAGTAAATCCCTCCACTTTCACAAGTGATTTCAGCCCTCTCAAAGTCAGTTGAGTAAAAAATAATACCTTTTGCTTTGTAAGAAGCCCTCTCCCAATCGCTATCGATCGAATTCTATTTCATCCCGGAAGTCAGCCTATTTTCTAATCGCTTTAGTAAGTTCCTGCCAGCTCTCTTCCATGTGAGCGATAGAATAGAATACTTTCTATACGAGCAATTCAGCCAGGAAAAAGCGACCTTATAGCTCTAGTCCAGTTCCCAGCAATCTTATAGAGTGCCAGTCTTAAGCTAAGCCCATGCAGTCGTAAGCCCCTGTAGGCATTTTTGCTTACCCGGGAGCGATCCTGGGAAGCATACTTTATTTCCAACTATAGCTATTAGCAAGTAGCATATTTCCACTAAGAACACTATAGGACACTATACCTATCATAAGATAAGTCATAAGAGAAAAGAGGGGGGAGGGACTCACTCCACACTAAAGATCACTGCCTTCTCACGAATTGGATTTGAACCAATATCTCCGGGCGACTTTCCTTTTAGTCGATCGTGATGGGTCTGTCGTCCTCCTCATTATAGTCCTCCTAGAATCAATAGCATTTCGTCGGAATACATCCTGTCTTTTCACCTTAGTAGTCCTATGCATAGTCAGTACTATAGCCCCAATCATGGCTACTAATAAAATAAGACTAGGAACCAAGAACCAGACGGAATAGTAGGTATAAAGTAAATTGCCCAATGTTTCCAAATTAGTCCAACTTCGTACCTTTCCGGCATAAACCGTATATCTCAGAGAGGTCGTATTTCTTTGGGTTGGTAGTAATGGAATGCTTTCATTATCTAAAATGAAGAACATTTCCCACCAAAAGATCAGTCCAATAATACCACTCACTGGTAAATAGCGCAATACTTCTTCGTGAATCTCCGCTATTTGAATATGGAACATCATAACAACGAATAGGAATGAAACGGCTATAGCTCCTATATGAACTACTGGGAAGATCATAGCGAAGAAGTCAAGACCTAACAAAAGAAGTAAACCTGAAGTGT
>Ga0157364_1002262_pt1 | contig 17713 bp, 15 predicted proteins | sample AttsexASBM2_FD_111476 | JGI IMG/M metagenome (GOLD analysis project Ga0157364, IMG submission 111476) | Fungus gardens microbial communities from leaf cutter ant in Ribeirão Preto, State of São Paulo, Brazil - Atta sexdens ASBM2 | ecosystem: Host-associated > Fungi > Mycelium > Unclassified ... | reverse complement strand
TATTATTTTTAAAATATTTTATAGAACTATTGTCAATTTTATAGAACTATTCAAGAAATAAAAAATTGTAATTAGAGAAAAATTAGTGATGTCAGTAAAAAATATTTGCATTATTAAAAGAAAACTTTCCTAAATGTTTCAGGTATGTGATATTTTACACACCGTTTGACATTGGATATAAGATTGCCAAATTTTTACCAGTTAAAATAGTATGTGCTGCTATGAAAGAAATTTATAGGCAAGTAAATGTTACTTATCAATTTTCAAGATATTTTTTTATTTCACCGTATGCTTATAAGAATTATGTATTTGCACATATAAAAGAGAATATAAAAATGATTTAAAATAAAATGCCAATGCATATAAATCTATGCTATTTTTTACAGGTGTAAAAAGGTGTACGATGGAGTAACTCACGCAGGGAAACTTTATCCAAATGCATATCTTATTATGATATTGATTGGAACATTCAAAGGTTCGTCATAAAACATGAAATATATATACCAAATAAAATGTATATCACATTATTTTCACATCTAAAATATGAACGCGCGCTATAAAATAAGCTAATATATAACAGTTAACATTTAACAGTTAATATTTAACAGTTAACATATGTGCAATTATAACATTTATATAGGTAACGGAGCTGAATTTACCAAATTATTTGAGCGTCTTATACGTGGCGTATGGACACCAACTGCGATGGAATTTATGCAACCCAGTTTGTACGTAAAATTTATAATATTTATATGAACAAATATTTAAATTATGAAGGACTACACAACTTTCACTTTTCGCGACCATTCGGGGATCATTTCATTTCTACATTTTTTAACGTATTTTTCTTTCTGGAAACCGAAAGTTATATAATTACAGTAATGAGCTATACTCAAAGAAACATTAAAGAATCCTTATTCATTATTGTTACAAAATCGCTACGAAATAAATGACAGTGATATCATATGAAATCGATCATGTTTTATTTAAAAATTCATTCAGAATTATTGATCCAGTTCGTCATTATTATAATAATTTTCGGTTTCCATGAAAAAAATACATAAGAAAATGTATAGAAATGAAACAATTCCCAAATGATGAAAGAAGTTGTACTCTCCTTTATAATATGTGTATATAATCATGTTTTTAACATAAATATGATAACAAATAATTTTTTTTACAGTCCTACGAAAGCATCCATGGTTGCATCAATAATCTTTGTGTTAGATAAGAAGACTGATCTCATTTCTGCACCTCATGCTCTTGTGTACTTTGGCATTGTCATCTTCTTCGTTTACTTCAAGGTAAAGTCCATATTCTCAATAAAATATCTCCTAAAAATTTATATGTTTGACACATGTAAAAACAAAATTATATTAACAATATCATTTTTCAGTTATCATCAATTTTGCTTGGCATTCATGATCCATTTGTGCCATTTGAAAATTTGTTTTGTGCTTTATTCTTGGGAGGAATTTGGGATTCATTGGCTAGATTGTTTGGTCGTGGTCAAGCTAAAGACGAGAAAGCGGATGCAAAGAAAACAAATTAAATAACAGTAAACACAATATACATCTTCAAATATTACAAAACGCAAATTTCGCATATTTCGAAATAAATCAAATTTTATTTCCTTTTCCAGAAAACATGATTTCATCAGAAGTGAGCATTGATTTATCAAATAATAAAATTATTTAAAGCTAGTCAAATAAGAGTTATATGTGACTGTTGACAAATTCTGAAATGTTGAAGCTAAGTACAATAATTTAACATACAGGATGATTCATTTTAATTTACCTCCCAAAATTTTTTTTTAATTTTAGAAAAAAAATATTTTAGACTAAAGGAACGATTTTTAGAAAGATTTTTATTACATATTTTGATTATGTTCTATTTCTTCTATATGGAAATGTCCAAAAGATATATATATATTTTTTATATTTTATTCCTGCAGATATTAACATAAAATGTGAAATATTCTATAAAGTATTAATTTTTTTATAATCATAGTCATCTTGGTTATCATCTTAGTTATCAAAAAATTAATAATTTACGAGATTTAACATTTTATGTCAATATGTGTCGGACTAAATTATATGAAATCTCATAAACTATTGGTTTTTTAATATCTTTAACCTTTATACCTTAATATTTTTGTATGTAAAATAATTATAAAAATCATATTATGCAAAAAAATCATACAATTCTATTTAAAAAATTGGAGATTTATATCTTTTTGATGTCTTCATTTAGAAGAAAAATAATTTGACCAAAATAATCTCTCAAAACCATTCTACCTTTGTCTAAAAAATTTTTTAGAAAATCCAAAATAAAAAGTTTTTAGAAGTAGTAAAAGAAATTAAAATAGGTCACCCTGTATAAATATATATATATATGTATATGTATACTTTAAGAGAGTGAAACTTATTAGGTTTTCAAAAGTGTGTTATATAAAAATATCACCAGTATTATTTCAGTTAAAATAAAACAATATATACATATATTACACATCATTTTTTTTATTTATGCACTTTCACAAATGAAAAAATTTTGCAATTACGTAAAATTTTAATCTCATTTATCAATTATAAATACGTTATTTGGATTATCTTTAATTTGAATTATTATCGTCAAGAATAATAAGATATGCTGAATTGATATAACGATTATAATTATATTCTTTATATCAATTTTAGATTTTATATAATTTATTAGCTGATTTCAAAATTTGTTATCAAGTTGTAATACAATATGCAATTTCTACTATTATGCAAATACAGAATATATTCTGGCAATTTGCATCTCAAATAGAATTGTTTTATTTATTCATTATATAAAAATATTTATATAAAGAAATGAATGTACTCAGGACAAATAATTAATAACTGACCATTATTAGATCATTATATTATTAATTTATAAATCCTAATAAAAAAACAAAGTATATAAGACATTAAAATTGTAATAACATTTATGTAAAAACAAGCAATATGAAATAGCAAATGTCTCTTTTATACTATTTTATTAAATTTAAATACTGATATCATATATCACACATATGTGAAAGTTTACTTTGATTCATATCAATAGATATGTGTTCTTTACAATTAGGAATATCTATATTCTAATTGTGAAAGTATTATACGATTTCATGTAATAAAATGGAATTTGAATTAAAAATTATAATTTATTCGATTACCTGGATAAAAAACTAATTATTGAACTATAAAGTTTATTTGTATGATTTATTTCACGCGTTTGTTAATCATATTACATTCATAAAAGAACTGCTTATACGTACGATCGTGACATTCTGTTTAAATCAGTTCTCCTCTGTGTATACTTGTGTGATCTCGCAAATAATGGGATTCTGGAAACACGTTGAATCGATGATATTCCACAGTTTGTGATATTTGTTTTGATCCAATCATGATGATATGGCAATGAACTTCTGCATCCTTTGTAATATTTATAAATCCCATTCGAGGGATTTGATATTGTACGTAACAAAGATGTACGGTAATCTATACAATTCATTTCTTTCTCGCGTGCATGAGAAATGCCAGGGTGTAATAATTCATCATAATATTTTCTATCTGAATACTTCTGATTCATGTTTTTCGAGTACTTATCGTTCCACAGAACATGGGCATCACGGACGCATGTTTCCTTGTCCAATTTTAGAATATCTCCGCTATTATTAGATTTGATTACACAAATCAAAATAGGCTCACGATTTTGAGTGGCCACACTTATCTTTTTTTCAAAATTGGGATCGGTTACAATGCCTGTATCTTGCAATTGCTTCGGAGTGTACTGAGTTTCCGAATCACGAAGCAATCTTTGCGGCAATGTATTTAAACCAATATCATGGTTTTCTGTACTCGCAGTAATACCTTTATCCTTGACAAATAGTTTATCCATCATTGTTTTTGCATATGTAGTATCATTTTGCGAAAGACTGTAATCTCTAATTTTCGATGTGAAGGATTCATGTAGTACTTCTACATCTTTCGCATAAGGAGTTGTAAAATGATCTACAACATCCTCTTTAATATTTTGAGTCTGATTCGAATTCAAAGCAGAATTTTTTCTTGAAGGGCAAGTATTTTTCGATTTGGATTTACAATAAAATTTATTTAATATCTGTCTCTTTGACCAATCTACAAGCGTATATATTTTTAAAATTTCATCTGCACATTCTTTTATTTTACTTAAAACGATAAATGTATTGATCGCATCTTCTTTCCTTACACAATTTTTTTGTACTGAAAAAAATCACAAGCTTCATATACATCTTTTTAATATATACATTAATTATATACATTTATTATTTAAAAATAATTGTTAACAGTAGTTATAAAATATTCGAAAATACCGACCATTCTTACTATTCATTACAAAGGCATGTTTTATCAGCTGTAAAAGAGTTTCAGTAAACATTGCTATGTTATCTTTCTTCGTTTTTTTCAAACACGATAAACTATTTAAGCTTTCTAATTCAGCAGAGCTAGTGTCAGAATGTATATTCTCGTTTAGAAATTTGCGTGGAATTTGTTCACACACAGTTACCTCGGAAACTGTAAAAAATATAATACACAAAATTTATGTATTTATGTATTTAAAATAAATCTATACATCGTTATAAAAAATAATCACTACTTACAATTAGAATTTACATCTATCTTTGATAAGTGCGACGTAACAGAATAAACATTTGTTTTTTCCTGCATTATTTTTTCCAAGCATTGAAATAAAGCTTGTGTCATTGCATAATTGTGTTTGATAATCTCCATTATGTTGTAAGAAAGAAGAGAGAAGGTTTTTTTAGTGCAAACTTCATTTTCAACGAGTTTTTTGTTATCTAATGCAAAATAAACTTTTTCCGCTTCTAAAAGAAAAGAAAATAAATTGACAATGCTGTTTATGATATTTGTAAATTTTTTTTTAATTATGTTAACCAAATCACATTATCCGTTTCTAAATCAACAATTAAATTTTATCAGATATAAAGTTTAATATAAAATAATTAAGAATATATATTATATCAGGTCTGTCCAATTTGAGTTCTGGAGCCAAAACGCAAAACCATCGATACAAAAAAAATCAATGTGCGTAAAATTTCAGGGACTGTAAAGTGTTGATATACATCTAAGTGACCCTTATCAACACTTTATAATTTCTAAAATATTAATCACATTGAATTTTTTTACGTCGATGGCTTTGCCTTTGCTGCGTTTTAGCTCCGGAGTTCAAATTGGACAGGCTTGTATTATATTATATATATGTATATATGCAAGAAAGTTAAATTTAACTATGTTACTATTACAGTTACAAAAAAAAAACACCATTACCAAAAAAAGTAAATGGTAACAATTAACGCTTTACTTCTATTCCCTGATATATATAAGATTGAAAATTTTTCTAATTATGATTACCAGTATCTTTCTGACATTTATTAGTTGTGAATTCCTTCAAATCTCTTTGTATCAATGGCAAATAATTTCCATCGGTAGTTATTAATATAAAATTCGGCATAGAATCTTTTACGGTCTTTAATTTTATACCAATCGTATTTCGCATATCATTTGTAGGACATTTCATAATATATGCATCAATTGGCTTTGCTTCTTGAGTCGAAGAATATATTTGAAAAACTTGACAATTACTTGGACTTACATAAATAGTATTCTGAATCTCCTTATCACATTGTTCCACAGTATTTACTGCTACTTGCTTTGACACTTCCTGAGATGTTAAAGGCTTACTTTTGATTTTTCTATAACATTTCTGTACAATATCTGTCTTTGCTTTCGACACGCAAACTGTATTTTGTATTCCCTTATTGCGTTGCTCAATAATGGTCCCTATTTGTTTCGTTTGTCTTTCTGGAAATAATTGTTTGCTTGACAATTGTGTTTTTCTTGTACAGAATTTTAGTTTGGATGCAACAGTTGCTACTGGTGTCGTCTGTTTCATTTGATTTACGTTGCAAGTGCTTTGTGGATAGTATATATAATTAGTTTTCGAGATGTTTGCAGAATAGTCTGTATAACTTGGTAATCCGTTAGAAAAGGTTAGACATGGAATTATATTCTCGTATTTTTCTTGATACATATTGTCTATTCGATGTGCTTTGTATCCTTCGTAAAGTTTAATAGCTAAATTGGAGTATTCTGGACAAGGAACTGTGATATTTAACGGTTTTATATTTTCGTAAGCTTTTTTAGTTTTTATATTCAATTTGTTAGAATTTGTATCTTCCCAACCATAGAATGGACACTGCAGCAATTGTGCATTACTCTGTCCTTCACTTTCGTGTTCAAAACTTCCTAGCATATAGTGTTGGAATAAGTGAAATAAATTCATTTTATAACAGCAAATTAAAATAGAAATGATTATTTCTTAAATACTTTTTTTACCAGATTTTGTCTTATAATCTTGCATACAAGGAAAATTAGATACATTTTTATATTTGCTATTGTTGTCATATGGTATAGTAATGCAATCTTTTACAGGAAATATCATTTTTACTGATCCTATTCTGTTCTATCCATAATAATATAAATAATTCATTAAAATATTAAAATTTTTATTATTGATATCTCAATGCATGATCTACCAATTTATAAATTATTTTGAAAAATTGATGTATACTCCTTTCAAAATAATTTCCTTTATAAATATCCTTCGAATTATATACATATAAATTATATTATATATTTTACCTGCAACTTGCTTTCATCGTCAATTACCTTTGTTAACATTTCAACTATTATAGGAAACCAAGTAAAAGGAGATTCGTATGGTTTACCTGATTGAAACCCTTTGATAACTTTTATTTGTTCCTGTCCATATCTAAGAAGAACACTTTTTATTCAATACTTTAAATTCAATCTGGATGAGCAAATATCGAATATAAATTTTCGCATCAAAAATAAATAAAAATTTTTATCCTTTATGTTTTATTCTTATATGTTAAATTTTTACTTTTTTCTTATCAATTTAATCTGTTCTAGACAATCAGATATATTCAATTCGGGTATGTTAAGTTCTTTAATTATATTCTTGAATGCATCATTTTTGGCTAAATAATCATAATATTTCACATAATATGGATTCCAAAGACATGGGTGCTTTTGATATGCATTTAAAAAAACAAAGGTAATATTTTCGTTCCATTTTAAAGACATAATTATATTTAATTCATCAATAGCAACACTCAAAATTTATATATATTACGAATAGAAAACTTACACAATTTTGTATGACACTCACATGAAGACTGCAATTCTTTATAAAGTCTTAAGTGAATATGTCTATTTATAATATTCGATATAATCAAATATAAAAAGAACCATGATAGAACTATGATGTCTTTTTATATCACAGATATAAAAGAGATACGATCACGAGAATTTTTTATTGTTTAATATCAATTTACTACTTATACGTATATAATTACTTTATAACTATTTACTTAAATATTTTCTTTACAAAGTATATTTTATTCTACACATTAATAAAAATATTGTCAGCAAAAAAGACATTATTTGCATTTGTTAATATTTTTGATGTTTATCATATATGTAGTTAGGTTTAACTAAAGAATTTATTTCCTCTCAATATATAATTACACTTATACATAAATCTAACTTTAAATAATAATTTAATTAAAAATATTGATTGTAATTACACATTGACTTCACTATTTATCTCAAGATACTTGTTCTATTCTCGTCTACTACTTGTAACAAAATCTATTATAATTCTTGCTTTCTTTAATTTTAGCAAGTAATAAACATTCCTTTAATGTTAGACCACAGTTACAAGTTTCATCTTTACACATTACTTCACAGTCGTTACAATCACAATAGCAGATTGAGTTACTCTGATCCATTAATTTAGATTCTAAAATTTTTAATCGCGCTTTTGTTACCAAATTTTGTATTTCCTTTTCCAATTCCACAGCAGTCTCTAAAAATAAGCTATTTCAGTGATAATTATTCCCTACTATAACAGGTTTTACTCACGAATATCAATAGTTCGTAATTGAAACGCTATGCTTTTCCCGAATATATCAAAGTTATCTTCAATTTTTTTTCTGCCATACACTTCTATAGAATTATCTGTATATGTAGAACGATCCTGTTATAAAAGATTTTATATTGTTTCCTCCTTTCCTCTTGAAAAATTAATATTATAAATTACTCGCTGTTACTTAATACATATAAACCTGTTTTCTTTTACTGATGCCTGCGATGTATTTTCGTTCCTTTAACAATATGATAGTATAATGTTATTGAAAATATCTGTATTTTATACTTTATTAATATCTTGTATTTGTTTCTAACATGGAGCAAATCCGTTTGCGTTTCTTGTTCTACGGTATTATTACTTGTTTCTGCCGCTACATCAACCGTTTGGATTGGAGTTGGAGAAGAGATGAGAGTATCTTGCAATTTCTGAGCAGAATGAATGGTATCTCTACATTTGAAAAATATTATTTTCATTCCTTTAAAAATATGATATAACATTATTGAAAATATCTGTATTTTATACTTTATTAATATCTTGTATTTGTTTCTAATATGGAGCAAATTCGTTTGCGTTTTTTGTTCTACGGTATCATTACTCGTTTCTGTCGCTACATCAACCGTTTGGATTGGAGAAGAGACAAGAGTATCTTGCAATTTCTGAGCAGAATGAACGGTATCTCTGCATTTGAAAAATATTGTAATCTTATTTCGTGATATCTTATAAAGTTATATAAAATATATAAATGGTAAATCAATTTAGACCTTAATTTTAAACACAACTCAATTTCTTGAAGTTCACACGCCCCACAGATATTATTTGAGCAAATTTGTTCGTCCTCTGATTTCTCAAAAAATAAATGCAAAAATTTATTTTGAATATTGCTATCATTAAATTTTTGATGATTTATCTTGCTGCAAATGTATTTGTGCATTGCGATATTATAAATATAACAGAAAACAACAGACGCATTATAAACATGAACAAATTTATAATAATTTTAATATTTAATAATATTTATATGATTTTATAATTATTACATAGTATTTTATAGCACGCAAATGTAAGTTAACAAAGAAATCTATATAATCATTTTTCATATATTATTTTTGTTGTATACCTTTCTAAAATTATTATGAGATAATGGCATGTATGGGAAGAAAAGCATATGCATTCTTTTAAACCATTTCACTTTTGGCACGTATAATTTTTCGTAGGATATAGCTGCAGCGATTTTTGATAATTCATAACAGTATTCTTTTTTTACATTCACAATCCTGTTAATACAATCACATATTGTTAATTCAGGAATATTAATGGAATTTTTTATCTTCTTATATGCTTCGTAACGTAATGATTTGTTATTGAACTCGGAATCGAATGGATTCCACAAACATTGATATTGTCCATAAAGTGCTATTAATTTCTCGGTATCATCCTCGGTCCATACATTTGGCATATTAAAAAATATTTTATGATAAATCGATTAGGTTATTTAACCTTCTTAATCAATACTATCAAGATGAAAAAATAGATTTAAACTGATTTATATTTAGCTAATATTTTTTTTTGTCAGAAAACGTGTGTGATTGGCAAAGAAAATATATCACAAATGTTACAATATGCTTCTTCATTGTACTGATCGATTACAAATACATAGAAATTTAGAAAGAGAAGAAAAAGATGAAGGATGCAATGTATATGTGCATTATAAAATAAATGACAGGTTTAAAATGAAAATGAGGTATTAAATCTCATCAATTTCAAATATATTTTCGTACATATTTCTTTTTTCGTATCACACATTAATAGTATAAATATAAATTGTCCATTTGTTTTGTAAATTTTATATTTTATGTTTACATGACAAAATATCTTTTGCTGTTCATCAAGTGTGCAATTCCTAATCTATAACAATGCCTCATATATTCTATTTTATTGCTACAATTTATGTTTTCTCTATTGCAGTAGGAATTTATTTTCTTAGATTTTAGCGAATAAGTGGTCGTTTTGTTAAAGTTTGAAAAATGCGGGCGGATTTAGTTACAAATATCGTTTTTTGATTTAGTAGTAGCATAATTAAAAATAATAAGTACTACAATTAATATATTATATTATTATATGTGTTTAAGTATAAATGTTATATATATGTATATATATTTGATATATTTTCTATATATTTTGATTGTATCATATGGCAAGGTTCATCATAATTTATATATGATAATAATCAAATATTTTATAAAATCAATTAATTACATAATGATCTCTTTCACGGACTAAGAGAACGGATGGTTGATAAAATAACTAAAAAAATGTATACACAACAAAATTGTTGTGTAATAGATTATTGATAATCAACTGATAACTGAGTTACATAATTAAACCGTAGCGGGTTTATAGTTTTCTTTTCGACAAAAATATATATTCTATCTTCTAGAAATTAGCTCGACTACTCATTGATATACTACGTTATTTATAAATTATATATACAATATTATTTTCGTATAGAACAATTATACATAATGTATATTTTTCACTCATGATCATCTATTGTTAATCTATATTATTGTATCTTACTGTGCTTAAATCTATATTACACGCGTTATAATTATTTTTAAGAAGTTGTTCTTAAGAAGTCGTTTCAATTGTTGAAGACAATGTAGGTAGCTGCTGTGGGACGAAGTTTACAACCTCATGATACACAAGTTCTATAAGTGACAATAACCATTACCCAAATAATAATAATGCTCTGAATTAAAATAAACATTAGTAAAATGCATTACCTTTCCATTTCTCTACTGGAAGATCCATATCTTCGAAACTCTGATCATATGGTAGAGAAACAGGTTCATCAGTTGGATCCGCATATTGTGCAAGATATGGATGTGCTAAAGCCTGTTCCGCTGTAATCCTTTTTTCTGCATCCAATTCCAACATCAATTCCAGCAAATCAATAGCTAGACAAAAATTCGATATGATTCTACATGCATTATTCGACAAGCTTCGATATAAATTACCAGATAGTTTTTTAATTACCTAATGGATTAGCCCCACGAAACACATCTTTAAAATTTTTTTTTTTTAACGGTGGTAAACTCTGTATATAATTTCTAGCCTGTAACAATAATTCAATTATGAAAAATTATAATGTCATTTATATAAATTAAACTATATCCTGCACATGTACATTATATATTATACTTTCTCTATATTTCATATATCTCTTTATCTTTATATAAATCTTCCAAAAATTTTAAATTAACATTTTTATGATAACAATAGTAAAATTATTGAATTGTATAATCTGAAGCATTATAAATAAACTATATAAACATTACATATAAATATTACATATTAAATATCAAATTGAGATAGTCAAAAGTTAGTTTTAAAAAGTACACATTTGTATTTCTTTTATGTATGCATAATAATTACATTTTAAATTTTAATACAAAGTTTAATATATATGTAGATTTAAAAAACAAATTTACCTCTTGACTAGTAATTTTGCTTAATGTTTCTTCTGTGGGTGTACCACAGAGTACTAACACTCGTGTTAGGTGATCAATGTCTGCTTATGGTTAAGGTATGTTTGAAAAAGCAGTTATTAAATAATAATTAAATAATAATTAAAAATAATAATTAAAAATTTTATTAACGCTAAATACATAAAACCATTCCCACAACTTGCAAATAATTGTATTTAAAGCAAGCTGCATACTTGTTATAAAGCAGCGTGAATTATAGCTTTAAATAGACATCAAATGTGAAAAATTTAACTTTATACATATTTCATTAATACGCTATATTTGCATGTATTAAATTTCATGTACAATTTAAACTTTTTTTTGTTAAGGTATACTATATGTTATAACTTTGAACTTGAAATCTACATTACTTGAAATTTTCTTATTTAGTAATTATATGTAAATATACACTATTTTTAATTATTTATAAATATAAATTATCAAAGTACAGATTATTTGTTACTAGAACATTGTATTAAATACTACGTTAATGTTAAATCCAAGAATTTGCCAAGATGTAATATTCATTTTTATTATTTATTTTACAGGTTAACAAGAAAAAGAAAAGATCATAATTCACATTTTATGTAAAAAAAACATGCACAAACGTGCATATTTCATGCTATAGATAAAGTAATTACGGTAAAATAATTAAAACTTACCGATTCTGACGATATTTTTTTCATAAACTCGTCTCGTGGAGTACCCAAAATTTCCATAATTAAATTCAGTTGATGAATATCTGCTCTTGCTAAGGCTCCACTATATTTTTCTTTAAAAACACTAAATATCCCCTTTGTTAAAAATATCTATTATTTTTTTTAAAAGCAATATGCTACATATTCTAAATATATCATTAATATTCTTATTTATAAAATTTTTATACTTTACTCATGCTGAATCTGCAGACAACTTTTAGATCTATGAGGCAAAGTGTAAGCAAATGGCTTTCTAAAAGCATGTTAAGCAGAAAATATGCATTGATATTAGATTTAAGAGTTCAATGCAGCTATGGGATATTAATTACAATAGATCCTTAGCAAAAAGCATATTTAAAGGATATTGCAACTAGATGAGATAAATGGAAATATTTGTCAAGACTGATTAATGAGTTTGTGTTAAAAACATACATCTCATATACTTTATGAGAAAAAGATGAAAATAAAAGACTAAATTAAAGTAATACAACAAAAACATTAATAATGACAAGGATACGATCTGTTCCAGGAAATAATGTTCTTCCAGTTAATAGTTCTGCCATAATACATCCAACTGACCAAATGTCAACTAAAATGTACAATAATAGTATTACAGCATTATATAATTTATGTATCATATAAGATAAAGCAGATAAGATATATCGCTATCTTTTTCTCTCTCTCTCTCTCTCTCTCTCACATTCTCTTTTTTCTCCCTCTAATATAATTACTGACCTGTTTGATTGTAATGCATCCAATTAAGCATAATTTCAGGTGCTCTATACCACCTAGTGGCAACATAGCCGGTCATCTCGTTCTCTGTTGGCCTGGCCAAACCAAAATCCAATATTTTCAACTCACAATCCTCATTAACCGCTATGTTAGATGGCTTCAAGTCCTATTGATCAAATCTATGAGGAAGTGCTTCTATACTTTTAACATTTTGTATAAATATATGCGGTGCACGATCGTACCCTATGTATAATTCCTGCAGAATGAATATATTTCAAACCACGGAGAATCTGATAGACAAGAAATTGCACATGATCATCAGAAAGCTTTTGCGTTCTGACAATGTTATTCAGGTCGGCGCCCATTAGATGTGTGACTAGGTATCTGTATAAATAAATAACATAATTAAAATATGAATAAAGTAAGATTAATCTCACATGACAGATGTGATACTTACACATGTTGAAAATCTTCCAAAGACGAAGACGGATGGAATACATCTAACAATCCTATTACCTATAAGAGAACAACGCATATCTTTAAGATTAACAAGGATTGATTACAGAATGCAATCCACTTAAATCTATAAATGCTTCAAAGCATTTTTTTAACAATAAAAAAAATTGGTACTAGTTATTTTATCAAAGAATGGTTCAAAGCATTTATATTAAGCATATTATATTATATTAAGTGGACAATAGTCAAAATGCCTTGATAATTGTGTTTACCCACATTTTCATGATTCATATGTTTTAACATACGTAGTTCCCTGTACGTGCGTTTTGCGTGCACAGCTGACTGAAATGGCCTGGCTAACTTTTTGATCGCCACCTTTTGTGCAGTAGTTGTATCCACCGCTGAACTGAAATAAAAATATATATATATTATTTTTTTTTAGTAACACGATTCTGCTTATACTCTTTATTAGCACGATTTGAAGCATAATAAACTGCATTTATTGAAAAACAGAAAAAAAAAACAGAAATAGTTTAAATCGTGAACAAATGAGATTTCACATTATTAGTATTACTTCTCAATAACATCGTATGACAAATATTCTAAGTTTATTTTCATGAAAGTGCGGGAGTTTTATGCACACGTGCATAAAACTCTTGGAATTAACACCCCTGCAATAATTATATTCCAATCGTTCTTTACGACAGAGAATAATCACGCAATGACGATCTTGCCACTCTAACGCTAAAAACGTAAACGTCAAGGTTGCGATTGATTCATGATTTCAGTATAATGAAATGTTGTTCGTTCTAACAATTTTCCATTTGATCAATTGATCACGATTTCCTAATCAACAGTTAATAAGCTTTATAAGACACAAGAAGAAGCTTTCAAAAAAGTTTAGTTTTTATAATAAATTTTAATAATTTAAAATTACAAAATTTATACCAGAAGCAGATATAAATGACAAAAATATTAAATCAAATTAAAATGTCTTATTGTCAAAACCAAGCATTGCGATGTAAAACAAATCCAAAGGACAAAATCAATAAGAATGAAGAATTTTTTTGCAACTTACGTCCATTTTTCTATCAACGTACATAACTTTAATCTAAATTTTATTTACTCTTTATTTTTTCTAATTCTTAGAATTATGCTCGTTTCTATCAATATAGATTAATTTTAATCTTGGTTCAATTTACTCTTCATTTTTTTCTAGTTCTTAGAACTAGTTGAACTGAGATTAAAATTAAACTACACTGCTAGAAATGAGAAATTATGCTCGTTTCTATCAATTTAACTAGGCTGTTAAGATTAACTTTAATTTAATAGTGTTTATCTTTTTAATTATTATAATTAGAAAAAGATTAAAGAGTAAATTAAATTGAAATCAGAGTTAATCTGATATTGGGTACCAGATCTTATCGCATTAGCGATTGGAGATTGTGAAAGAAAGTAACTGTTGGCCATCAGCTTCTTTTTGATAAATCAAGAGATACGTAAACATAGACATAATCTCTAATTACTAGTGTAATACAGGTATTAAAATTAGAAAAAGCTGAAAAGTCAATTGTATCAAGATTAAAATTAATCTTATTAATGAAAATGAGTAGACGAGAACTGCAAAGAATTTTTATAATAAAATTGTGATATCTGAATTAGGTATAAATTACAAAAATATACATATAATTAAAGAACGTTCTAAATTGCATAACGAAAAACTTACTTTTTAGTCGAAAGGTCACGTATTTGAAATAGATATTCTAGATAGTTAAATATTGAGATCCTATGAATTTTGTCCTTAACTTGAGCTGAAATGTTTGATCATTTTAACTTAGACACACAATGTCTCGAAAACAATGCATTGATAAAAAATGTTTCAAATAAAAGTTTGAAGATGACTATTAGATAAGCTATTTATAATAAAACTCAGGTTGATTTTTTTTGGGTATAAAATGAGCCCTGAATCTAATATCTAATTAGCTCATAGCTTTCTCTAAATCCTACAATTTCTATTTGAAATATCTTTTTGAAGTATCTAAAAAATGCATTGTTTTCGAAACAATTTCTTTTGTGTCTGAATTAAATATAGCCAAAACATGTTTCAGCCTAAGACCTGATTGCACCACATTATTTTGTTTTTAAGTAAGACTTAAAATTCTCTGTCTCGTTTAAGCGTTAAAGCAAAAAAGAGACAGAGACAGAGAGAGTTTTAAGTGTTTAAAATCAAAATAATGTTGGTGCAATCAGGCCTAAGTCAGATATAGAATCCATAGAATTTCTAAGATTTGACCATTTAGAATATCTGTTTTAAATATTATCTTTTGACTAATAATATTACTTTTTTTATATCATTTACAATCTAGAATATTCTCTTGTCAGAATAATTAAATTGAATATATCAGAATTATACATTGCAACACAAAATAAGTTTAAAGGAAAAGATTGACAAGATCAAAGAATTTTGTTGTGACTTAGGCTCTATTTCATCAATATAGATTAACTTTAATCTTAGTTTAACTTTTACTGTTTATCTTTTTCTAATACTAATTCTAAGAATTAGAAAAAGATAAACAGTAAGAGTTGGTGATATAGTATTTAAGACTTCCAAGGAAATCTTGACTAAAGTCCAATTCCATCAATATAAGATTAATCTCAGTTTTCTTAGAATTAGAAAAAGATAAACAGTACAAAATCAATAAGAGTTAAGTCGAGATTAAAGTTAATCTTACATTGATGAAATTGGGCTTTAGTCAAGAGTCTCTTGGCAGTCTCTGTCAAATACGTATATCGTCAAGGTTTCTCGCGCGCGCGCTCGCGCGCATGTAACATTAGGTGATGATTGTACTAACGTTGTTCTCTGCTAATGATGTCAGATCTTACCAGACTTGACCATAGGCGCCTGAGCCCACGGGAGTGAGCAACTGATACCGTTCCGGTACCTCCCATTCCGTTCTGTTAATCTCGATCTTATGAAATTGCGGCATGCCTTCCAATTGCGCACGTCGTGTTTACTCCAACGAAAATTACGACGATGAACAACAGCGTTCTCTTCGTTTTCACATCCACCTGGATTCGATCTCTACGATGCACGACACCATATTTTCAAGTCGTTGCCGCTACGAATCCATCGCGATACAATATAGACACTGATAGACTACAGACCGATACAGACTATAAACTATTTACTTAGATCAGAGAGGAAGAAGTGCATCCCGATTCCTAATCGATTCCGCTGCACGATCGCTGATAATCGCGCGGTCTAGTTTTCGATACTCGACATTGACTATTCGATATTTTTTCTGCGTTTGATATATCGAATATCGAGATATCTAATAAAAGGAAAGAACGATTAGAATGTTGATGGAACAGTTTTTAAACTGTTCATAAAATTTAAATATTTTAAATATTCGTAATTTTGTACTTAAATTATTAGCTTGAATATATTTTTAAATGGCCCCAAAATCTTATCTAATTAATGAAATGACTAATAGAAATTCTACGAAATAAAAATCTGAGTATAAGTCGAATGTGAAGGAGAAATAATAAAAGTGTAAAACGAAACTTCTGGAAGGTGAAAAGATAATGAAACGTAAACGTAATTCAGATAATGAAACATAAAAAATTATTTTTCTTTCTCAGATACATATATAATAAATGTATACGTATAATACGTATAATACGTATAATACGTACATCTGAAAAATTTTGAAAAAATTGATTGTTTAGTACGAATTATAATAATTTAAGGGCTATAGCCCTTAGTACAGAATTTAACCCTTAGTACACACGTTAGTTATTTTGCGTACTTTTAATATACACGGTCGGTCATTCGTGTCTTAGCTTAATTTTCATTACTTTACAAGTATACCTATATAGAAATTATTAAACAATTTATATATATATTTTGAGATTATATATTTTTAGAAAGTATTTGTGCAGTTATATATTCAACAAATTGTAGATAAATTGTTGTAACTAATACAGTTAACGAAATCAGAAAAATGCACTGTTTCGTATAAAAATGTAAAATCCTGAAACAAAAATGTTTAAAGGAAAAATATTTAAAGATTCAGTATTTTAAAATTGACATTCCAAACTACAAGAAAAAAAAAAATAGTTCAAGTGTCGGCTCCAAAAAGTTTAGTTATTGAGTAACCTAAAAATGATGTTTTTTTAATATATCATGAATGACTATAAATTGAAGATATATTGCATTTACATTTTAAAATTTACATTTAAAACAATGGATTTTATTAT
>Ga0157364_1002261_pt1 | contig 17718 bp, 8 predicted proteins | sample AttsexASBM2_FD_111476 | JGI IMG/M metagenome (GOLD analysis project Ga0157364, IMG submission 111476) | Fungus gardens microbial communities from leaf cutter ant in Ribeirão Preto, State of São Paulo, Brazil - Atta sexdens ASBM2 | ecosystem: Host-associated > Fungi > Mycelium > Unclassified ... | reverse complement strand
TTCAATAGAATATTTTATTTTTACTATTGCTACCGTTGGAAGTTTTCTTTCGCGCTAATTTAATTATACGTTTAGATCTTCTATAGTCCTATATCAGCAAAGAAAACTTTCAACATTTATAAAATAAGCATTCTGCTGAACATGATCATTGAAGATTCATAGCGTAAAATGCCTTATTAGCTTCTTTGACTCGTGAAATTTATGCCAATTTTCGAAATGTCATGATACAAATCGTGAGGAATAACGAGCCATCCTGATTCCATGACGCGTATAGGCTTTCCGAGTTATGACGAGCCATGCCGAGCTATGGACTATGGAACTCCACCTTTAAGTGTACAAAGTGTGATCATGTTCCTGAAGACCTTTAGTGTTCGAATTGTTATCGCTTTCTTGTTATTGTTATATCGTTTTAATAAAGACAAGTTAGATAAGTCGTGTGACTCTTAGTGAAAATGCAATATCTACATATGTGCAAAAATAAAGCTGCAGCAATGAAAGAGCCGCAGAATCTTAGTTATATGGGATGTAAATTATTCTACTAATAAAGTCGATACAAAAGGTGCAAAAGACACTGCAATATAATTTTTTAATCATATATCAAGAATTGTATTAAAAAATAATATACAATATTTTTTTTTGTAGACTACGAAATAAATAAAATGCCTCCAAAACTGAGTTTCCTTACAAGTGGCAATAAATTCTTCCAAAAGTTAATTATATCTTTTCTATACGCCATATTTTAGTATTGCAGTCCTGTCCGACGGAGATTAACGTTTCCTCATCCAGCCAAACTAAGCGTGTTATTTGACTCTGAGGATGAGCATCTGAAATATAAATGTTTATTAATTGCGATTCATTTACAAAAGGATATTTGCTACACTTACTTTTGATGATAGTATGTTTCGCTGGATTTGTCACACTCCAAATGATGATAGTGGTATCAAGACTACCACTTGCAACCATGTCACAGTTTGGAGACCAAGCAACAGAGTTTACTCTTGCATTGTGAAAACCCCATTCTCTATTATGTGCAAGCTGCAAATCAAATCAAAATAATTTAGATTTATATCCTAAAAATTATTCTGTTCAAACTGTATTTGTATAACGGATATTTAGTTCCATACTCACCCTCTGTTAATCCAATAAGCACATAACAAGCCATTAATAGCAATTAATTCATTAATGAAAGCATGATTATTTTATGCTTAATTATTTTATGCATAGCAAATATTGCTCCAATATTATAGTGCGTCACAATTAAATTTAATGAATAAATGCTATAAGTATTTATCCATTAAATTTAGAGCTTTAGACGGAATTTTCTGTTAAGTTTACTAACTCTTTATTACAATTATACATGTTGAATTATGGTATTAAAAAAGCAAAATTTTTTGAATTAAAAATTTTAAGTTAAATTACTATTCTTGCATTTCTAACACAGTTACTGAGCATATAACAAATATTCGATCATGCATGACTTACAACTACATTTAACTGTACATAATTGAATCTAAATAATTCAAATTATCTTTTATGTAAAATACTTTACCTTATATTCTGGTACAGTATACAGTATAACTTTTCTGTTTGCATCACAGGCAACTAAATATTTATTATCAGGACTATATGAGGCATCCGTAACTGGACCCAGATGTTCTAGTTCAGTCTTTTGAGTTAATGTAGTGTCCGATAACTCGTAAATATAAACCTACATTGTACAAAGCTTGATAATAGCATATGAATCAATTTTTTACATTTTTCGTATACTATAAGTAACAGACGAACTTTATTGTCAGATGTGGATCCAACAGCTACATCTCCGATTTCTTGATTAATTGATACGCATGATGGCTCATAATCGATTGATAAACTAGACAGCTTTTTGCCATCTTGCGTAACTGCGATCTGCAAAATACAGTATCAATAGTAACATCATTATTACGCAAAATTTACAAGTGCAAAATGTCTACAAAGAGTTTTCAGTTTTTAAAAATACATTTTACAAATCCTATAATAGCATAAAAAATTATTCTTATTAAAATTATTCCGTTTTCAGCTAAGTTAATTTTAAACTTGCTAAATATTTTGTTAAATTTACTGAATAAATTTGAAAAATCGAAAAAATGACTTTGTAGACATTTTACATTCGATCTACCTGTCGAACTGAAGCCACCACAACTATATCGTTATATATATTCAGTCCTCGTGGTTGCGAATCCAATTTTACCACACTGGTCTCTGCGTATGCATTTGTCGCAATATCGATTGATCTTAAAGTATCGTCAATGCCAGCGGTATAGAGCAAGTTACCCGTAGCCTTCATCCCGTTAATTTGATTACCATGACCGTGCCCTTGTACACGTTCATTTTCACCTGTCTCCGCATTCCAATTGGTGATATAGCCATCGTGAGAACCGGTATAAATCGTACTTCTATCAGGACTTAATGTTAGCACCGTTATTGGTTTGTTATGACCCTGAAAAAAAATATTGGATCAAAACTGATATAATGAAAAGAATATATTAAGAACAAATTAATGTTGTTCTAATTTAAATAAGAACTTTAAAAGAGATTAATCAATCAGGAACAGGAATTACTTTTATTATCTTTATAGGCTTCTCAGAATTGTCAACGTCAAGATAGTTGATGAAGCCGCTAAGTGACACGGATAATAAATGTTTTCCTTGCCACAGACAGCTCACCTAGAACAGATTATTTTAATACTTCTTTTAATATTTGCTTGCATACTGTGCCTTTCTGTGTATTTTTTAAACTGATCTATAAGTTACGAACTTGTTGATCATCGACCGTCGTTCCCATGTTGAATTCTGTAATTAAAGAACGCGTTTCTACATCCCACAGTTTACAGGTTTTATCTCCGGAGGCGGTTAATAATTGCTTACTATCAGGCTTCCATGCAACCTGTAAATATAAATGTATTGTTCAATTACATTTATTTTAAATAATATTTTAAATAATTTGTAATCATATTCTTATGTCACATCACATTACATTAAACGATTTAGATTACATACCCCATAGACTCCACCTTGATGTGCAGGGGATCCTATTTCTCCAACAAAATCAGAGGTTGTTCCATTATACAAAAACACTTTCCCGTCGAATCCACCAGAAGCAAACAGATTTCCGTCAGGAGAATAACGTACAGTTTGAACGAAACGAGTATGCTCTTGCTTTGTCATTCTGTATAAATAACATGTAATGAATCACATGAAGAATTAAAATTCTCATTCAACAGAATATAGACTAAATTTTGCGTATGTATACATACTTAAATTTGAATGGAGGGCCTTCGAATATTCCAATAGTGTTATCTTCACTTCCAGTTATTAATCTAAATGGTCTAGCCGGTCTAAAATCGCATGAATTGATAGATTTACTTTGACCAGAGATCTCACCCACCGATGTCCCTGTTTCTGCCATAAAGACATGCCCAAATCTAAATGTAAATTATTAATATGTCAATATTACTTTTTTAACGATCTTAATCTATCTTAATTCTTCAATAATATATCTTACTTCTTTTACGCATTCTAGTGTGCAAAGTATACCTTTCTCTTCCTTCTCCGACCACGACCATGCGCTGACTATCCGGTGACCAAGCAATGTCTTTGATAGGTCCGCCAATAGGGTGGAATTCATTTTTTAATATATGCTCCTTGTTAACTGTATCCCAAATACGTACTTTACCCGACTGATCTGAAATAAAATCATTACTACATTGGGTTCTTCATATATTAAAATTTAATATAAGTTGAAAAATAATTCAAGTGCTGTGAAACATTCTATGTATTATAAAAATATCAATGAAATAACGTACAATTATCAAAGATTATGAATATTAAATATTATGCCTTATGTTATTTATGGATGATAATTTCCATGTAAAGATAATGTACGCACGCACGCACACGTACACACACATATAATATGCAAGTAATTAAAAATCCCGGTAAAATTAAATATTATAATTAAAATATCACGTACCTCCCGAAGCTATGTAAAAACCACTAGGAGAATATTTGGCAACGTTCACAGGGCAAGAATGTTCTGTATAAACATCTGCAATTGCTGGATTCTGCAATGTTCCGAGATACGCAAAAGTAGTTAGTGCATCCGTCTGTTATTAGTAGTAAGCATTTATTGCAATATAGAAACTCACGTCAATATTTCTAATGATAACACTGTTGCCATTGGTATATAAAAAGTTCTTTCCTTTAGGATCGCCGCCTAATACAAGAGGTTGTCCTCTTTGGGTCCTTGGTAATGCAGCAAATATATATTCTATAATATAAAAAAGCAGAAGCTATAAAATAAAGAAACAAAAACATCTTCAAATGAATCAAAACTAAATATCCAGACCATCAATAATTTATTTCCTATCAGCACATTTATTGTAAATTTATAATACTAAAATATAAGCAGCAAAATATATAATTTATGTATAGATTTTTTAAAAACTACGTAACAGATAAATTTTTTAATATAATTTTAATAATAGATATATTATTTTATATTCCATATTTTTTTCATAAAAAATTGTGTGTGTATATCATTTGCTCTATAATTATCTTATTTATTTATATGATATATTATTCATAATAAATAAAATAAATTCATAATATTAAATAAAATAACCTCAAAATCAGAAAAATATGTCAAATGCGCAAAAGAGATCAAATATCATGCGAACAACGCATAATGCATCCAGGTGCTGGAACCAAAATACTCTTCCTTGATACATTGGCATGAGTCCAGCTTCTAATATTTCGAATTATTTTGAGCGCTAACAAGCTACAGTACATCCTGCATCATACATGGATATAATTCCAGAAATAATGTTGTTTAAAGAATTTTATACGCCTATTAATAAAATAATTTGCAAAAAAAAATTTATTTTAAGTAATATTATATAGCATATTATTTTAAATAACAATAATAATTTTTTATTTCTCCCTTTCTCTTTTCTTCAAATATTTCCCGTGATAAATACAAAAGATTTATGATTTATTATTATATTAGGTGTAGTAAAAAGAAATCCATTATTTTTGCATGAAATTGAATGGAAAAATAATGGATTTCTTTTTACTACACCTAATATGACTTTTTGCTAGTATAAATATTATAAATATTTAATAATAATTACTATATAATTATTATAAAAAATAATTTATTCTTTTATGGTTTTCTTCATTCTGAGCATTAAGAACATAATATATATAAAGTATATAAATCTTATCTACAATCTTATCAAACTTGGACATTTAATATTTGTGATTCATCTTCCTTTTTCTAGCGTGACTATATACAGGATGTCAAAAGTCTCGACATATTTTTCTTCACTTTTTACAAAAATTCGATTAGAGAGAATCAAATTTTTCTTAATATTTAAAAAATTTTTAATATAAAATTTGATAACAAAAAAAATTAAAAAATGGAGGCTCCAAAAATAAAAACCGAAATTAAACAATAATTTTATTATTCCTTTGCATCGAGCACTAAGTACATTTAAATTTTCATTCTTTTCATGAAAGACTTGCCGATATTCTCGCTAAACGAAATATTTACTCCAAATCACACCTAGAAGAAATCTTTGGGGTAAGAACGCCAATAGTTTTTGAGCACTCTGTATATACACATTGACATCAGCCGTCCGGCGTATCGTGTCACACACGACTGACACGACACATGTGTGACAACGCTTCAAATTCGAGTGAAGCAAGATAAACCATGATTTACGCGGTTAAACGCAAGAGATGTGTAAAATCGTAGAGGAGCCTCCTTTCGTTGTCTCGTCGGTGCGTCGCAACGCCTCGTGATCCGATCAGAGATAAGTAAACCGGAAAAACTGAGAGGAAGATATTTCATGTAGCAAATCGGTACAATATAGTATAGTACACCGGTACATAAAAGCAAAAGTAACGCGTTCAGGTATCGCGACTTACTCGTTTCGTACGACATTCCGTCGGTGAACCCTGTGCCTCTGCACGCCCAACGATATCTAAACTAGACCGAGCGAGAGAATCTGGTGTTTGACGTGAGGATGCGACGTCCACGACAGCCTACGTGTGATAGCTCCGCGACAGCACCCACCTTCCGCACACAAAACACACACACACACGCACAAACACATATATACACGACAAATATATACCAAATACGCACGCGCTGCATGCACGCACACTTCCGTGCAAAATACTTGTTCCACCCTTCGCCTTATTTGGTTGAAACATGAACAAAGATACTACTAGACGCGCCTGGCCGAAGTGTGCACGAGAGTTGGCAGGAGACACGATAGAGACATCTGCTGGGAATTTTTTGTTGAACTAAATTGCGGCTAAAATATAGAGAAAATCACAATGCAATAACGGCCTGAAGCTTTTTTGAATTAAAAAAAGAAAAAATGTAAAAACAGGAAAATTTAAAAAAGATACACACGAGGATTATTTGTTTTACTTTTTTACATATTTTTTCTCTTTCGGTTTTTTTTCTAAAGTGTTTAAATATATATTTATTTTTATTTTATATATACTTAGTAATTTTAACTCTATAGGCGCATAATTAATATTATTTAATATTTTAAGCACATTCTTAGAATATTAAATTAAATTATGGAAAATGCAAAGAAAATGTAATATAAGACAAAGAGGAAACGAATTTAGACAAGAGAATTTAGTAATTTTGATCTGTGTATTAGGTGTAGTAAAAAGAAATCCATTATTTTTGCATGAAATTGAATGGAAAAATAATGGATTTCTTTTTACTACACCTAATATTATTTTAACTGTATATTTTTATATACTTTTAATCTATTTATTTTAATTAACGAATAATTGAAAGTCTTATATATAAACAGTTAACATTATTTTCGAAAAACTTATGTAATAGATTTTTATAGATCTTTGTAGATTTATCGTACATATGTATATTGAACCTTTCTAGTAAAAATTTGATATAGATATGTTCATTTTTAAATTATTAACGTATTAAACGAGATGCTACAAGAAACTCGGTATACACATAATCTTTATAATGTACTTTATTGAATACATCTTTTATATTATATTATTATTACTTTTTTGTGTGTCATACAGAATATGTTGAACGAATGGATAAATTAAAACTGTTTTAATGTGTAAATTAATCGTAATATATATCTATTAATATTATAGTATAATATATTGATTTGTTATATATCAATATACGTATATCAATATACATTTTCATATAATTTTCAAAATAAAAAGATAATATGAAACGTAACTTCTCTCTATAATCATCTCTCTAGTCATTTCACTTATTCTAATACATATTTGATATAACTATCTTTTTTATATAATATATTTACTATATAAAATATTATCACCACAAGATCTAAAATAATATTACGTAAAATCTATATTCGCAGTGTTTTCGTATACATATATAGTCTTAATAATTTATTCATTCATACATATGCGGTCGTATAATGACATGCACATCATGCACACATTTGCTATAATATATGTATGTGTAGAATTTGTAGTCTAAATTAATAAAAGGAATTGTGGAAAAGCTAAGATAATAAACGTATAACCATCTGATTTAATAATCTAAAATATTCATCTAAAAATATAAAAAATGAAAGCAGGTTGATCATTTCAATTTTTGAATAAGCTGCTGATTTAAATAGACAATTCATTAAAATAATGTACCAAAATGACAATTATGAAACAGCAAAAATGTTGGAGCTTATAACAGCAGCACATTAAAAAAATAATCATTGTAGCATAAAATTTTATCATCTTTGAACAATTAGGTAAAGTTTTTCCCTTATATTAAATTTTTTGTAATAAAAAATTTTAATATTTCGCGCGTATGATGTGTATATGCATATGTGGATATTTATACATATAATATATCATGTTATTTTTACTTTATCACATTATAATCTCATTAATCTCGCCTTTCAAATATATATTACATGTTCTATATTTTATCACACTTTAGTTCTATCTTATTGACATGTACTTAAAGTTAATAGTGGCAAATGTTTCAAGTATTTACAAAACGAAAATGAATACGTATAGATATAATAATCAATAGTAATCGTCACGTAAAAATATATACGTAATTTATATATTTATAAATACATACGTAAAAATATATACGTAGATTTTTAAACATGCTGTTCCTTGTTCACGCAAACAACTTGATTTGCGTGAAAATTCAATAGATGTAATTCATTGAGTATTACAATTGTCTAAATACAAATACATATTTGTGCAATTAGTTGTAGAAATTTTCAAATTTGCAATAAATTTTAGCAAATTAATTATTATGTGTTAAAACGAATGATGTATGTAATATTCAACGATTATTGATGATAATGAGATAACATATGCAAAATACAATATTTTTCAGCGAGGTACATTAGTTCCTTTATGCGACTAATGGCGCATATATATCGAAGAAAAATAATACGTAACATATATTAAATTTATGAAACAAAATATAGGGGAATTGATCAATTGCTGTTTTGAAGAATAAAAATTGAATTAAATAATACGCTTGTAATGTTTTGCGTTAACAGTTTCGAGGATTTAAATTGCTCATCACAACCTAAGATAATTAATATATGATTTCATATTTTTCATATTTTTTGCTGAAGTATGAGCCATGACAATCACATTGAGTATTAAATAAATACTACATATAATAAATGAATGAAATTAAATAAATGGAACTCGAATGATATTCATGGTCGGATTATGCGAGTGGTATTGAGATTGCGTATATGAATATATACATGTATTCCTGTCGGCGTTTGTGTATTAAGAAAGGATCTAATTACCGACCAATCGTCAAGTTTCCAATTTATGCAATTCGAAAGAATTTATGAATTCTTCCAATTCACGCGGATTAAATCGTAAACTCTTATCTCATATGAAGTTACTCAGTCACATTCCACGCTCTGTATCTTTCATTCCAATAATAGGTAATATTCGATAAATAACAATGCGAAGATTTCGAAAAACGAGTTCGATTCCTCTTTCATACTTATCGCAATGATGATATCAGATAAATTAGAATGCGCAATGAATTAATAATTACAGCTGATTATTATTACGTCGTTTACGCGACTGCAACTGGTATCGCTTGTATTTTCAACATTCTCCGTGTTTTCCATATCTATGATAACAAACATGGCTATTGTCATCTGTCTTTCCGCAGGATCTTGATGGCGATTTATTTTTCGAAAAATCTCATTATTACGAAGCGATGCATCCGCGAGAAATATCTTGTATCATATAAAAGAGACACGAGACATCTTCTCAGTAATAATGCACTCCGCGTTCGTTCAACGTGTCCCGAAACATCGTTCTTTCATAGGACAATGGATGGCGAAGATGCAACGCTTGCGATTGCCGATAGTTCTTGTCATCGGCAATGAGGGACATCCTCCTCTTTAGCATCGACGGCTCGATCGTCCGTTTTCCGTAGAACTTGCTGCCACTCTTAGCTTCGATCTCTTCGATGGACGGCAGACGGGAATATCGGAGCTCGTCCACGTCTTCGTCCTTCGGCAACGGACGCTTCTGGTCCTCCAGAACCGGTCGACCGTCCGGGTAGACTCGTATCACCATCGGTCCCGACAGATACGGCTTGCTGGACTCCGATGACTGGATATAATCTCCGCTCGCCACAGTCTCCTCACCGAGGCCGTTCGTCTCACTACCGCTGTTCGCTGCAAGAAGAGAAAGAAAGAGATGGAATTAAACAAATGCGTCGACGTGACTTCGAAATTGACGTTGGTTTATAGTCGTCGAGGATTAAGTAACAGGTTCATTATACAGGCGCAATAGATGTCGGGAAGTACATGTGTCTTCCAAGCGAAATCCTTGTCCGTACTTCATTAAGATTCACTAAAGCTGTGCGAGCGGATCACAAATTTCTTAGTCAACGATGACTTTACGTAGAAATTAAATTACACTATTAAATTCATAATGTCGAATTAAATTAAATTTAATTCATAATGTCATACTAAATTAAATTTAACACATTTCTTGAGTCAAATTATACCCAATTTGACTTTTTAAAGTTATTTCTATAAGTCGTTATTGCTCCTATTTAATATGTCATTAATTTAATTAAAACAAAGGATGTAAACAATTTAACTCAAGAAATGTGTTAAATTTAATTTATTATTTAGTTTATTATTTACTAAATGTATGTTAATATGGACCTTGCTTCTTTTGAAATCACAGAAATGAATTGATTTACATTTTGACACACATAGAAGTTAAAAATACAAATTGGATACTTTCCATTTAATGACACAAATCTACACAAGTGTCCTTCTATCTTTATTGCTCACTGAATGTCAGCAAATGGGAAGTGCCCATTGTTATTTAAATCAAGGAATTGAGTTACCATTGTTACTTTGATATTTAACAGTATGTATGCGTAGAGCATAAGAATCATTTGTATGCTTGGGATCAATTGCAATATCTTAGACAATTATAGAACCAGATTTTTAATTCATTGTCAAATTCTTGATATTTCGTGAGATAAAACTTGCATACGTATTAAATTAATTATTATTATAGTATTACGATCTCTCTCTCTCTCTCTCTCTCTCTCTCTCTCTCTAATACATCGCATATGATTATATATATGTATAATACTATTAGTTGTCTCTTGTTACACTATAATAATTATTATTATCGATTTCCGAAACAGACTTAGATCTTCTCTTCGTTATCAGTTTTTAGTCGTGGGCGCTTTTATTTTAGTATGATAGAAAAAGAGCAGTGTCGCGAAAGCAGGATTCCGAAAGGAAAACAAGATAGATATGTTTGTAATTCTTCACGGGCGAAGATCATTTTGGATCAACGGCCCCTATTTTATCGTCCCTCACACGTGGTTGTTTCTAGAGGCCTGTACGACCTCCGCATTATGATAATTTAAAATTCAATATCTGTATATCAGTTTGTGCTCTCTTCGCTTCCGACAGCTAGTTGAATGTCGTCAATTTATAGGCTACAAGGACTCTGCGAGGTAAACGTGCAGGAATTTGCCCTCGCAATGGATGAGTGCCATGTGTACATATTTGCGTGTGTATCTTCGGTCAGCGAAAGAAGAGCTGTACAGTTATAAATTTCTCTACCATGAAATGTACAAGATAATTGCCATTGATTTCATGAAAAACTAATGATGTATAACGGTAAGAACATCGTTTTTTTTTGCTGTTTCTTCCCGTTAAATGGGATCGATGGATAGTGTATAGAGAAGTCCCTTTTCTATTTCGCTAGATTTCTAACACGATAATTGATCGATAAACGCCTGAAATCACGGGCATGCAACGCTTGCGGCTTTCATCGCGTGTCAATGCATTATTAGCGTATGTATATACGCATGTATATATGGGCCAACAGAGAAAATGTGAAAGCCATCGTAATGCGCCCCCGCGCTGGGACTCTCATCGTAGACATTGAGAAAAGTGACCTCCTTTCGCGATCTGTCCACTATCTATCAAAAGCTCGTTACATACGAGGATTGTCAGATTGTCAATAGATTGTCCAATGATGAATTAATAAAATTCTCCAAAGATATTTCTCAAACGTCTATTTTCTTATATGTAATTTAGATTATGTTCATCAGATACTTAATATTGAAATTAATATTATTATACTAAAAAACAATGTAAAACTGTAATTTTTGTAACTATTATTTATATCAAAGAGTTACAATCAAAAACTGTTTTAATTAGATTTATTCTTATCGGACTTATTTCTCATCATATTATATTGTTAAACTATTTTACATTTAAATTTAAATTGAAAAAGATGGATACCTTTAAGAACTTACACTAGTTATTCGTGTGTTAAAATTTAATAAATCCAAGTACAAACGTTTCAATCAAAAAATTTTAACGTACTTTGTTTTTTAGAATTATTTTTATGAAAAAAATTTAAATTTGACAAACAATGAGCACTCGTTTAATCTAATTGATTTGTAGTTGAACGACGAATGCAATATGACTCCAATAATATCAGAGAATCAGTTCGGATTGGTGGACCAATGGACCGTATGATCCTTTTTTTTTTTCAAAAAGAAGGGAGAAAGTGCGTGGTCAACGACAATCAGCTAGGATCGGGCGCAATATCGTTAAGGGAGAAAAAAAGACTTTCTAGGAGCACAAGCGCGAACACGAGTGGGATCGAAACCGCGACTAAAACTTTCTCGAGGTGCGACGTCCGCGAGACCACGATCGCAGAGAAATCCCGAAACAAGGAAGAAGCAAATTTGCGAAATATTTTTTCAAATAAGCTAAGTGCATTTCTTTTTACCACATTATCCTTATTATAATAGCATGTACACGCATCTAAAGCTTTGCAATTTTGTATAAGATAAGCGATTAAGAAAAAAATATTGCACTAAGTGGTAATTTTTATTAAATTTTATTGAAAATTTTATATGTTTCCTCTAGATTATGAAAAGATTGTTTTTATTTATGTAAGATTGGATGGAGGATGATGAAGTTTTGATTAATTTAAAATATATATAGATAAAGTAATAAATATGTATAGATATGTAATTAATTCTTTTTTTATTTTCAACAAAATGCTAAATAAATTGTAAAGCAAAATTTTGATTTTAATATCCTAATTTATTCTACTCCTAAAACTTCATTGACTTTCTTCTTTTATAAGTATCCTTTTTATTTCTCATTTCTATATCACACAATATAATCTGTTTTGATCTCTATAGATATAGTAAAGACTCTATAGTAACCAATAATATTTTATATATAGTTTCATATTTAAACTCTGATTGATTATAAAAGATAATAAAAGAGTACACTCACCTAAGTCGGCTACGGTCGTGAAGTAAGATTCCTCGGTTTCATGACTGATTCTTGATGCGAATCTGTTGCTTCCCACCATGGCGTGCCAAACTAAAAACAAGACATTACAGTAGCTTGAGTACGAGGTCGCTAAAGTGTCAAGGCTGACATTCTCTCGAAGTTTATTTGTATATTTACTTGATCAAATAAATATGAAATCTCTTCCACGATATATAGCCAAGTAAATACGAAATCTCTTTTCAATATTACAGAAATGTTTTCTTACTCATTTCTTTTGCGCCACGTTGATAGGGGTCCAACCTGTCAAGGACATTGTCGTCCATGCTAGCGAGGCTCCGTACGCCGGTTACGAGCAGGTTCTTATTACAGTCGGGCCTCGAGGAATCAGCGCAAAACCGTGCCACTTGTTTGCTGAATAGTCCGTACAAATGACTCATCTAAAACGAGAAAGAAGCAAGTCTATTTAGAGCATGCAATGGCCATTGATCCCATACGTTTGCGAAGAGCAAAATGCGCGACGTCGATTAATTTCGTGAGAGGAATGAAGTGAAAGAATGAAAACATGCGGAGCTTCCTCGATGGTTTATCTTTGACAGTACGACATTTATGTTCTATCTTTAATGTCAAAGTCCATAAGATGAATCGTATCGCGCGTGCCGCATTCTGACCGCGTCCGGTGAAACTCGACAATGTGTAACGTTGGCGACGGAACCGACAGTTAAAACCGAACAAATATGTATGCACAGTACGATGTCCCGTACATCACGTATCGAATTGCGCGATACTATCGTCTTTTCGCCGATACAAATCGCATCAGTCGCGAGAAACGGTCACCGTTCTTGCACCCGGTGATGACGATAACGGTGAGAACGATGTCCACACAGCAGAGTCCTTCTGCGGCTCGGTCCGATGACGCGCACATCCAATCTTAGAATTTCTAATGAAATAAATCTTCTGTAACGACGTTCTCATATCCCGCGGCAGTCTTTTTACGATTCTATTGGTCTATTATTCTCACGTCGCGCGCACATTTCGACACACTTCTTGGCGAGCCTATGTTTCTTGTGGACTTTACAAATTAAACAATCCATCTGCGAGATTACTCTTGACATACATTTGTAACTAAAGGGAATTTAAAAACGCGCTAAGAAAAAAATATACTAAATTTTATATTTGTTTTCAATGACGCTAACTACAATAAATTTATTTATAGTAAATAAATATTTACTCATAAAAAAATGACAGTTCAATCAAATTAATGGTTTTTACTATCAAATAAATATATCTCCATATTTATAGTAAATGTTTTTTGTTAGGGCCATATATTTTAATAAATATTTATTAAAATTTTGTATATTTTTTCAGTATGCTTTTAAAAAAATTGAAATGTTTATAAAATATTAAATTTAAAGACATATGTTTTGAAAACTTTTTCAATTTTTTAAGTATGTTTTAGGTCGGTATTCAGTCATATAGTTCTTATATTTAACATCATTTTAAGTATCGTCTTAAGATATCATGAATTGATTATAGAGTAGTATTTGTAGTTGGTTCTTATATTTAAAATCGTTTTACTGTCTTAACTCGTTTTACTGTATTATGAATCAATTAGAGAACTCTGTATTAGTATTTTAAGACATTAATTAAGATGGTCCCAAAACAAGAATAGATTATGAATACCCGCAACAGAGAGTCGTATTAATATCTTAAAACATTTATATTTATGACAAGTCCCTTTATAATTAGTTATGAAATATTTTCATAGCTAATTATAAATGTGATTATGTTTACTTTCTATATATGATTATTAAACATTAAAAAAAATAAACTAAAAGTCACAGAGAAAAGAATAAGACAGCATTCTTTATCTCATTTTTTCTGCAATGTTACTGTTGAAGATTAATGTATCTTAGGTATGTGGTCAGTGATAAATTATTGTCCCGTTTCCGCTGCGATTCCGGAAACTAAGAGAAAGCGGAGATGAGCGGGATTTTAGTTATACGCGAATTAGCGCGGAAAGACAATGACTACATATGCTGTTACGCTAGAGATACGCTCTTACATTTGGAAACAGCAATATTTGTATTTCGCATCCATTAAATAATAAGTTAAATAAGTTAATTATAGAATTAATTAAGTTAATTAAGTTAATTATAGAAAAGCATACATGTATAATTGAATCACATATGATTTTTAAAAACTGTTTAAATATTTAAAGTCTGAATAATTGAAAAAAAAAAAGAATTACTTCAACTTTGAATAAATCTCAACAAATGTTTCTGATATACTACTTGAAATTTGAAAATGTGACTTAAAATACACAAGAAAAAAAATTTTTTTTAATTACAAAGGATTTTTTTTAATTACTCAGAATTTATTATACTGCAAATAAGTTATTTCAATCTTAAATAGATATTTATTATTTGTCAGCACAATTGTTTAAAAATATTACACTAAACTTTTTTTAACTTGTGATGCAACATGCTCATCTCTGAAATCGATTTTTAATCCGTACATTGATCCGAGCTCCTTCGAGAAACTGATCCTAGATACGCTGCACTGCTCTTGAACTTCAACTCAGCTTACTCGTGCGATTGCTTTTACTTGCTTCAGGAGTATTACATGCACACACTTAATCCGATATATACAACCGCGAAATACCGTGTGCATAGCCTTGGCCAAGAGTACGAAGCACTTTCAATGACTGACGATAATTCAACCTTAGTCGGCGTTCGCCAATTAAAGTTCTACACTGCATTCTATTTTTAATTTTAGAACATGCAATTTGTGATAAATATCGCTGAATAAAAATAAATCTAAAGAAATTAAAAATTGATCGTTTTCTTTATATTAATTTATATTAATTTAATTAAAAGATTATCTATATTTTCTAATTTGATAGTCCAATAAATATTAAAAATAAATATCAATTATAAATATTAATTTCTGATATGCATATTTTAACTTCATTTATGACCTCCTATACATTCATTGTGAGATGAGAATTCATGCAATTATCGTGTCATGGTGACGATTAACAGTCAGTGTAATTATCTTCCCGGTAGCAGATCATCATAATCGTGATAATCTTTAGATTTTTACAATTGTTCGTCGCCAGTTAACGCTGCACTAAAGACATTCCATGGGAAACAGGGCTTGGAGATAAAGAATACGATCCGAGTGTAAAATCGCAAGTATCCGGCTATTGATTGATATCATCGAGCAGTTTGAGATTAAAACGATTTCCACAACTCCACAATATCGAACGTATCATTCGTACACGACTATTCGCATTATCGAAAGATTTATAATAGTAAGAAACAAGTGTTAGATTGCTGTAATGATTCCTGTAATGATTTGGTATTTGTCAAATAAATCTAAAGAAATTAAAAATTGACGTTTTCTTTATATTAATTTATATTAATTTAATTAAAAGATTATCTATATTTTCTAATTTGATAGTCCAATAAATATTAAAAATAAAAATCAATTATAAATATTAATTTCTGATATGCATATTTTAACTTCATTTATGACCTCCTATGCATTCATTGTGAGATGAGAATCCATAAGATTAAAATCCAAATAAGATTAAAATAAATTACATGATTTCAAAATAATTCTCTCTCTTTCCTCTTTCATCAATTAAAATAATATATTTCTAATAATAAGATTCTTGAAGAAATAAATCAAAATAAATAAAAAATGTAAGTCAATATAAACTAACATTGGATGTGTAAAACTTGTGCGTATTTTTAACAATAATTGACAATTACAGACGTTTCGATCACAATTTTGATCATCTTCAACAACAAAACGATAATAGATTTAAATATTGGAATTACATTAAATTTTTATATAAACTAGGCGTTTTTGTAGAATCAGAAATATATCGCGAGTATAAAGCCAGAAATAATCGTTCGTGGATCAATCTTTATACAATATTTGGCACAATATATTTTCCGATCGTCGGATATTAAGATGGAAATATTAAACGTATAATATCTCAGTTCTATTTACAAGCTCAAAAAATTTATTTATTATATGATTATTCTTATAATGACTTATTCATTATAAACTGAGATCATATAAAACTAGAATGCACACATATCTGATAACGCTTATTTCAAGGATTTTATTAAAAAATATCAGAACAAATGAGTGTATTTATAACTAGAATGTTAAATAAATAAGGGTAAAGGAATAGGGTTCTTTGCTTAACAAGGAACTCGAGACATAACGAAATCAGCAGTCTTTCAGTGTCTTTCTTTTAATTAAATTATTTCAATTAATTTACTCTTTTTAAGTAATTTACTCTTTTTAAAAAAATTTTCTTTGAGAATTAAGAATTATTCTCTCTTTGAAAATCTTAAATCATCAATTTTATTTAAAATATATATCACATCTAATAAATAAAACAATATAATATTTATTTTTAAAAAATATTTAAAACAATCAAAACGTAAAAACTTTAAAATAAGATATCAGTTGCTCACCATTAATTGTAAAAATTGTGAAACATTGTTTAAAACATAAGAAGGATTTATAATAAGAAAAATGGGAATAGAAATCAACCTAAAAAGTTAAATAAATCATTCCGATATATTATTTCGTAAAATTTTGGCACATCGAAAATTTAGATTATTTAGAACAATCGAGAGTATATTATGCTTGTATTAAGATAAATTCAAAAATCAATCTTGATTATTCCTTGCGTAAGAACTAAGTAATAAGTACAAAATAATAAAATCAGTTTAATCAATTAAATCCTAATCAAATTATTATAATAAAAGAAATTATGTATATATATATATATATATATATATATATATATATATATATATTAT
>Ga0157364_1002260_pt1 | contig 17719 bp, 16 predicted proteins | sample AttsexASBM2_FD_111476 | JGI IMG/M metagenome (GOLD analysis project Ga0157364, IMG submission 111476) | Fungus gardens microbial communities from leaf cutter ant in Ribeirão Preto, State of São Paulo, Brazil - Atta sexdens ASBM2 | ecosystem: Host-associated > Fungi > Mycelium > Unclassified ... | reverse complement strand
TTAGAGAGAGAGAGAGAGAGAGAGAGAGAGAGAGGTGGGCGGATGGAGAAAGGCAGCGGCGAAATGGTTTGGATTTTACGGATTTTCGGATTTTACGCTTTTTGGGCATTGCTCTGGCGTGCACCCAGCTCTAGCTCGGCGCATCAGGCAACCGACGTGTGCGGTTATAATAGTGACTACGTGCGTCCTTCGTGCAGAAACTTCCTTATCGCCAAAAGTCCTTTCAGGATGCTGTTGAAAGGCGATTTACGAGTTGATTCACGGAAAATACACATACATTCCGTCAACGTTGTCCACCCCGCTTTGTGTTTCTACAAATATCTTTGCGTCGTGACTTTCGTGTCCAACAGATCTTGAGCAAAACCAAACATTTAACCCGCTTTTGAAATTACAAATATATTACAAAGATAATAATCCCGGGGTAACAACATACATTATTATATTAATTATTGATTTAATCAATTGTGTTTATGCCTTTTATACAATTTGATTGTTTTCAATCATAATATCCATACAAATAATGTTCTTTAATTATCATTGTGATTGTTATAATAATCCATATATTTTAAGTAATATTCTTTAATCATCATTATGACTGTTATTTATCTTCCATCATCAAATATCAACATAGATATTTTGCGAAGTTTAAACGTTATCAGATCAAACTATTAACTATGAATCAGTCAATGGCGATAATTTGCATGGTAACAGAATCAAAGTAAATTTGCGACGAAATATTCGAATTCTTTGAGACTACAGCTTTATATTATAACGAAATTTTTGTTAAGGGTAAAATGTCGTTTGTTTACTGATATTGATACTAGTGAAATTTAACAGCTAAAAAATTCTTACCATCATATAAATACTATTATATTATATATGAGAAATAAATGAGATTCTTGCAAGTTGCACAGTTGAATTCTTTTTATACGTGCAAGAGGTATGCGAGAGTTAAGAAATAATTCAACACTATGTTAGATATTGTGCACAATTTAATTTAAAATTGTCGGATTAATTTCGATTTCCGACATTAGTGCCTCTTTGGCTGTTCGCGAGAGTAATAAGATACTCGGTAAATCGGCACCTTTTGGACATTCAGAGGATGGCGATTAATAACTGACTTCGTAAACTCGCGACGATTCGTTTCCCTTGGAAAGTTTCGTAATTACTGATAATCTTGAACGGGGAAAACGATCGGCAGGAATCCGGACTAGCAAAAAAATGGTGCGAGGAGAAAGATTTCCTGTCCGCTAGGGGGAAAAAGCGCCGAGATAAAAGACTTACCGAGCGATTAATAAATCGAGTGTCTAATTGAACGAACACTTTAGAGGAAGATTCAATTCGGCATGTCGCCAGTGAGTTATTTCCTCTTACTTTTATTATTGCAGGATAAGTAGGGCGCAATCGACAAAGAAAGTTATATCAAGAATCTGATTAAGATAACGAGCGTTAGTTTTCTAAACTTTTATTGTGTAGTACAAAATGTTAGATAGTAGTTAAAATTTATTGTGTAATATGTAGCAGTAAAAATTGATAAAGTAAAGAATTAGCAATGAATATCATGAAAAAGTTTACGATAAACAATTTTATAAAGTGTAAAGTTAATGAAATTGTTTATGTTAATGAAAATCGTTGCACGATAACTAGGACAGTGTCGCACGTTGAGAAATGGACTTAAGGAAACAAGTGACGCATCACTTACAAAAGTGAATGGAAAGTATGAAATAAATAAGAGCCAAATGCAAATGTGGCCAATATGATGGTAAAAACTCGAGGTGAGGAACTAGGAGGATTGGAACAGATTTATTTGGCTTTCGGTCTTTCCGTTTCTTTCATGTATAAGAGATCGATGTCACATCGTTTTACGCGCAACTTGGAGCAGAGGGTGAAAAAGGGGACTGTGCTTTTTTGAAATCTCCTTCCTCAATTGTGTATTTTCTCGTGATTTCTTTACACTCATATTTATAAATATATATTTATTTGCATTTTATTAATAATTCGGCAAATATTTATTCATTTTTCGAATCAAAATTTACAAAATAAATTTTTATACAATTCTTTTTTATACTATTTATATGCAGAGATATATTTTTGTTTTTATTTATTCGAACCAGTGGTCAACTATTTTTATAAATTTGTGTACATAAACATCTATTATTGGCGACAAACCGGAGTCGGCGTATATATTTCATATAGTTGACGACACTAGTACTGCGGATCTTGTTATTTAATGGAAGGGGTTCCTGCATTATATGGCGAATCCTCTACAAGCTCAAACATCTGTGCCGCCCTACTCACAACTACCATCATTCGTGCGCGGGACAGGTATGTCTTTATTAAATTTGGAATTAGGCGAGCCGGCTGGTGGCGGCTCGAATTCCGTCGCTCTCTAGAAACGGTCTGCAGCGAATCAGCATTGTCCGTTGCCGGTTCGGTCATGTATACGTGCATTTATTCGCTTGATGGTACATAAAGAACGCTCGCTCGTGGTCTATGTATGTATGTATGTATGTATATATATATATATATATATATATATATATATGTATTTTCCATTGCTCCTGCTGAAAATTTATAATATGATACTCTCACACTTTTTTTTGGATTATAGGTGATTTGCATCCCTTTTTACTCGACGTATTTCCAATTAATTTATATTTATTATTTCAAAAAATAACAAAGTGTTAAATCGAATATTTCAATTAAATAATTGAAAAAGAGTAAAATTCTTGATAAAACTTGAAGAAAGGAAACTTCCTAAATGAATTGCTCTTAATGCTGCTTTTAATTTATTTTTCACTGTTAGTGAATATGTGAAGATATTAAAGCACGAAACAGAAATCTTTATACTTATTTTTATTTTTACGCGGCATTTGCGCGCGCTCTCTCTCTCTCTCTCTCTTTCTCTCTCTTTCTCTTGGTAGAAACTACGGTGTACGATATTCGCAGTTCACTGAAAGAAAGCCATGATTAGAAGGATAAACTTGTACTATCTAGCACCGTTTTAACCTCGAAATAAGCGACGCCGTTTTGTTCCCCGAGTACTCGCGGCGGAAAGTTTTAACGATACTCGTTCATTGCTACGGGCAGCCGTTCCCCGTGGAAAAGCGTCGCTTCCGTAAATTTCAGAAAAATCTCGACTGGGAAATTTCGGTGTAAGAGTAATTAACGCTCGGCATCCCTACTTTCGCGGGATTTACTTTGTTCGCTTCGCTCTCAGTTTCCGCTTTGTTCGTCGCGCTGCGACACGTCGCGTTACATCTCCTAGTGAACATAAATAACAGGAAGATTAAAAAGAGATACAAAAGAGAATAGAAATCTAACTGCGATAAAAAAAGAAGATATGACTCGGATGAAATCGGAAAAATGTTGTATTACTCTTATCCAATATTCTGACATCTAGAAGAAAAATTTTCTTCTAATTTTGATGCATGATGATTATAACTTTACGTTATGAAAATAAATGGAATAATTTTCAAATCAAAAGTGCTTTATTCAGATAAATCATTTGTAAATCAAAGAGCAACTATTTCTTTCCGGGGACATGTGAATTGACTCAATTCTTGCCTCCGATAATTTTTGCGTTTTTTTTTTCTTTCCTCTACGTTCGTTTCTTATATCGATGCCAAGAAGCAACACAGTTTCTTTCATCTCAGCTCTGTCAGCTTCGTCTTCTGCAGGTTGCTTTGCTTCCTGCCGCTGCCGGGTATAAAGTTGCGCGATGGTTGCTTGTATTCCCGCGGCTTTTCAAATTATATGTTCAACTTATCTTCCCGTCCCCGTCTCGCCCCGGGGATTTTCCGGCGCGGCAGGTCACAAGGGTAAAAGAGGAGATTCCACCCTAAAGATTCCACGGCGTATCGAAGCGCTTCTCTCATTCCCTCGTCAAAGGTACGAGGACTTTATTAAGCGCCGAAAGAGGCGCATGATTCGATTCGATTTCTACGCGATCCAGCCAATCTCTTTGACGAACGATTATTTGATGTTTTTCTTAGCGAATGCTAGGGAACGGAGGCCATATATTTGAAAAGACACGTTACACATCATGGAATACTGTAATATTTTATCTTATTTCACTTTTATGATAACGATGATGATTTTTATAAGGCTTTCTGATTAACTCTTTAACCATGCACAGAAAGTTTTATAAATATATAAATATAATTTTCCTTGAAAATTTGGCTAATATAATCAAATATACAAGATGCATTCGATATTTCTTTAGCATTTTCTCTATTATTTAAATAAAAAAAATTGCGTTATTCATTCATGTTTTATGTATATAAGTTCACGTTAATCGGAGTGCTTCAAAGAGGATTAGAGGGCCGAATGGTGATGGGTCTCGCTCGCCGTTCGGAAATTATCTTGACAGCCCTTCGAGTCATGTCATAACGCGGTATCGACGACAGCTCCGTCCGAGGTCCTTCGCAAAGAGAGATTAAATCGATAGTGGTCAACGCGAAAGCGCATACATTATCGCGATAATAGGAGATTCGAAACTTCTTCCGCTGAATGTACCCTTCCACCTAGCCTTTGCCATAAACCACGGCGATGCATTTAATTCTGTCGTACTTGAAAATCCTTACGACGACATTCTTCCTATAACTATCCTTCTCCTATGAGACCATTTACCCTCTTGCGTACCTGTTTTACTCTTTCTTTAATGGGTACTTTTCACGTCGCTCGTATAACATTAGAATCGCCTATATCGAAACGCATGGGTTTCCAGATACATTCAGGACAGCTTCAAAGAAACTATATACCTCGAAGTAATGCGAAAGTTGATAATTTTACGTTGTTGAATTCAAGCTTTGCTAATTGTAGATATAGCTTTAATCTTTTTACATAGCGCATATATTTTTAATATACCTATCCCATAAGGATCCCGAAGATTCAAGTACTTATGCAATTGCGGAGGAAAAGATAGAGTGGCAAAGAAAAGCAACGTTAAGACCGGCGCGGGCGTTCTTTAACAGTGGCACTAAAGCCGAACCTCGGTCTTTTACCGTGCAGCTTTGCGGCCTCTTTAACGCCGACATAGCGTTATGCTTAACGTTTATGGCAACGCAATCCGGCGCGTAGCCCAGACTGACGGATATTTTATATTTTATAATGTCGTCTATAAAAAAAAAGGACAAGAGAGAGAGAGAGAGAGAGAGAGAGAGGGGGGGGGGGGGGAGAAGGGGAAGAGGAAAACAAGACTTGCACTGTTTTATGCTTTCTCTGAGATGCAAAATGGCAGGAAAATTTACATAATACACTTATACTTATTACACTTTTAATAATTAATTCGATTTAAATGTAAATCTCTAATGCGCATTTGTCATTTAAAAAGATTAAGCATTTGTAATGTCGGTTTCATTTCTTTGTGAATTTCTTGATATATCAAAAATCTTGTCACACTTTTTTTATGAATTAAAATATATGCTTATAATAGTAGCGTCTGAATTATCACCACAATCACTAAAAGATTGATATCGAAAGGGAGTTGAATTATTCACAAATCGCCGAACCGTTTGAAAAGAGACCGGCGAGAGCATATCGTTCAACTTAATTTAATTTGGCACGCGTTCAGAAATTCGCAGATACGCTTTGTCGGCGCTTTGCGGCGTGATCGATTAGATCGTCACGCGAGAGAATTCGGATTAGCCGTTGAATTCTTCAGCTCGCTCGCTGCTTGAACACGTTCTGCCTGTCGAGTCGCAATGCACGATCGCGCAAAAGAGATTTAATTAATACAATTGACCCGAGAGCGGTCGCTCTCTTGCCAGTCGCCTTGCAATTTCAATTTCTCTTTCGGAATGCGCACTACCAAGCGTAAAGTCGACGAAGCTGGGTGTTATCGTCGTCCTCGTCGTTGGCGCCTGGATTAAACGAATTTTCCAAATTCCGTAACTTGCGACGGACTCGCAAATTGTCCTTTGACACGTGCTTTCGCGACAACTTCTTTTGTTCTGTGAAAAGTTGGAACCTATTTTGGCTACATCATTCTAAAATATTGCATTTAACCACTAATAATTTCATTTATCATCTAGTTGTATAATAAAATATTCTCGTTGTATAATAAAATACGTGCGATATATCTATCTGATATTTAATATTAAATCTCATCGTACATATGGAGGAGAGAGAGAGAGAGAGAGAGAGAGAGAGAGAGAGAGAGAGAGAGATCACAATCAATAGAAATAAATGATTTTAATGACAGTCTAAAGACTTAGGACGCGCTCGCACGGAAAGTTAGAGATTCGATTCCCGCCCGAGATATTTTTTTTCGTAATAAAAATTAATTATTTTCTGATTTTAATATGTCATTCAACATTATTAAGATCATTTTAAAACGAAAACATCAAATTATTAAATTGCTAGTCAATTTAACTCATGATATTACTGCGGTAGTTTAGTAGAGTTTGCGTTTCAAGACTGAAAAATCATTTCGGTGCGCAATTTAAAGGTCTACATACATGTTAGTATATAAACAGGGCTGGGTAATATTTAAAATAATTCCATTTTAAATATGTATTTAAAATGGCATTTTGCATTTTCTCTTTTAAATGGTTTTTGGAAAACTATTTTTATTTTACATTTGAAATGAAATCATGTCTATCATTTAACCATTTATAAAACAGATAAAAAAGGTTTTTTCTATTTTTCATACAAATTTTCCCTAGAATTATTGACGCAAGAAGAATCAAATCCCATGATTGGCTAAACATTTTTATGAATGTATATCTTCAAATAAATTGTAAATTAAACTGTAAACTGTAAAAAGAGAATTAATTCCAGATAATCCATAAATATCGAATCGTAATAAAAAATGAGTGTTTCAGCTTTATAAAATACTGTTTACATTTTCAAAAATGTACATTACTCTTAATATCTAATTTTGATCGTAATCGGCGTTTCTTGTATTAATTTGATTTATTCAAGTAAACAGTCCCATTTCTAAATCATAATATTAAAAAATTAAAAATATTTTAGAATTTTTTATAATATTGTAGTCAGGGCTTCGAATTCCATTGAAAATGAATTTCAAATATAAAATATTTTTGAAAAATGTATACCATTCTGGCGAAAAATTTTCACGAAAAACTACATAGATTGAAACAAGATCATAGATCGATATTCATAGTCGATTCTTATATTCAAGGCCATCTTAAGTATAATCTTAAGATGTTACAAGCTAATCATAAAGTCGTTAACATTTTAAGACGTTATTTAAGATCTTGAAATAAGAACGGCCTATGAATACTGGCCTTAGAAATTCTTAGTTTTTCATAATGGGACGTAAAGTGTTGTTTATTTAAAAAACCAAGAAATTCTCCGCCCATAAACAACGCCACTTTACGTCTTACTACGAATATCTACGAGAAATTATGGATTTCTGAGATAAACAAACCTCACGCTATATCTCACTACAAATATCTATGAAAAATTAAGAATTTCTAGGATTTTGTCTCAATCTATGTAGTTTTTCTGTACTTTTTCGTAAAAATTTTTTTCTGCTATGGCAGGAAAAATCATTTTGCATTCAAAAATTTGCATTTAAAATATCTATTTATCCATTTTACATAAAAAATGGATTCGAAAAACCTATTTTACATTTTGCATTTTAAAAGTACATTTTTTAAAAGTATTTTACAATTAGTATTTTAAATGGAATTCGAAAGGCATTTTATTCAGCTCTGTATATAAATTTACACAGAATTATACACAAGCACTTAAGATCTAGCTAGACCGTTAAAGGCATTTATTTCTATTGATTATATCTACCTCTATTTGCATGGGAAAATATTGTATTTCAGAGTGACTATCAGTACAAATATGTCGCGTGCGATCGAAATCAAATGCATATTTCAATCGTGCTGTGAAATCGATTGGTATCCAGAATATACTAAAAAATACATACATATTTGTGTACGTATATTCAAGTCTGGTAATTAAACCTGTCATTGCACTGAGACGCAGCAGAGAGCGTAACCGACAAGCGTACTTGTCGCTTTACGTAAACCGTTTAGAAACGACATTTTTGTCCCCCGACTCGCGCGCGTCCTTCCTTTTTTTACACCCTCCGCCCTAATAATGCTCGTGTCACCGGCAGGCGTATTAACGTGCGCTTTCCCTAAATAATACTCCACGGGCGAGCAAGAAAATGCTCGTCAGTCTGTTCAAAACGGCCGTTGGCTCGCGACTTAATTAATACGGGTTTGCACAAAAATTTTGTTACTAGAAATTGCAACGAGTAACACTTCTTTGTTGGTAATTTGGCACCTAGTTGGCAATTTTTTTCGATAAATGAAGTAAATAGATACCGCAAAAATAAAAGAAAAATGTATACGTTTAACATTAAGATTGCTTTCGAATGGTGGCGGTGTAAAAAAGTTTTATCAATTTTCATGTTCACTTACAAAAGCGATAAATGCAAATTTATCTGTGCTCTATAAAAATTTAATTGATATCGTATTTAAATCAATAGTTTTGCTGTAACATTCGATAATATTGATTGCCATTCGCGAATATTTCATTTATTTTATTCTTTCCCTTGTTATAAAGAAGAATCCTGTTGTATTCTACTGATTCTTTGCTATATCCAAGATTTTTCTCGTACACGACGATCCACGAGAAATGAGCCGTATCAAAGTTTCTAAATTGAATTATAACGAATGGTTACGCAAAGCGTTCCATTTCAATATATAAATTTGATCTGCGTAAGAACGTATGACAATGTGTATTTTTCTCAATACTTATTATGAATACCTTTTAGTGACGTATAATCTAAATTGACTGATATAAGAAAGTAGATAAAAAATGGCAGCTTACTTTAATTTCAGTTTTCCATTGAATTGTTATTCTTGTAATTTTCATTAAATATTGTGGAAAATTAAACTAAGCATCATGTAAATAACACAATTTAAATGCATATTTACATTGATTAATAATTAATTGATTGATGCTTTTCTCTCGATAATAAAAAAAAATTGTAATTCATCGTTAGTACATCCTCGTGGCATCAATCCGCGAGATCTCACTATCAGTTTTGATGCTTTATCGAGCAACGATCATAATAGGAGGTCATAGTTTGCGATCGAACATTTCTATGTATAAGTAGGTGCAAAAGTATCTTATTTTCAATTTTCATAATAACCATATCGATCGATCTGCTCCGACAAGCATAGAATCAAGGTCGTGTGTGTATATTACCGTAAATGTTACATGTAAATGTGTGTTTGTGCGTGTGTTGAACGGATAGGTAGGGCGATATAATCGAAAAGGATAACATGCGAGTGGAATAAAGAGAGAGTGAGAGGGAGGATGACTACACATGTAGCGCAAAAGAGGACGAGGTAGATATCAATCATAGAGGGTTTAAGGCCTGTCAAGCCACACTGACTACGCACAACAATAAAGACAACGAAATCGAGCGATGCAGACTCTATACAGGCGCTTTTACCTTCATCCTTTAAATTTTAAAAAGAAACAAGTAATACATCCACGTCCATCGTGGATACCTCCGTTTTTTATTGCAAGAACGCCATGTCGTCGCTACGAGTGAACATTGAAACAATTCCACACAATTGATTATCACAACCTCGTAAAGGCTGCATATGTAATGCAGCAGTCCGAAGATCAAGAATAATAACGTACAACTTTATGTTAGATTTATCTTTGCTTAATATAATAAAAAAGACATTTGTTATTCTTTCCGGTCTTCATTTTAAGCTTATACTTTCAGAGATCAGTGTAAGTTTTTTTTCCTCTCCGCTAAGTTTCGGATTTACGGTCGGCTTCGCAAATGATTTCGGTAGACGCGGTATAAATCGCGTATCATATTTACCGAGTTTACAAGCCGTATACTCGCGGTAGATGTTTTATACGATGCGGTTTTGCGTGCACGGTATTCCTTGCCCTCCAGAGGAACTTGGGACGGGCTAGAGAAGGAGAACTTGAAGGAGAATAGAATGGAAAATAATAACTTTTTCATTTAGCGAGCGAGCGAGGCATTACCGCGATATAAGCGCGTGGTTGCACAATAAAACTAAGGCGATGACATCGTCGACGACGATGTTCCGTCGTACGTCGTATCTTTCTACGCGTTTTATCTTTCTTTTGCGAAGGAGTTATAGTGATATCGAGTGTATTATTGCACGTATATCCCGCACATATCATGATTTCCGTTCTCTTTCTGTTACAGAAAGCTTTCGATCTGAAGCCCGATAAACAGAGTCGACGGTACCTCGAAAAACCTGCTGCCTGGGTTAGTCACGCAACCTTTCTTCTTCCGTAAGTTTTTACATAAATAGATCAGTTGTTATTACGATTTAATTATGACATAGGAGGCTGTGTGGTAAAATGCCAAAGGATATCTTGACATAATATTGTTTATCTATTTCTCCACCTTATTTCAAAGCATTTTATACATTTTGTTACTTGAATATTTGTGTAAATTATTCTGTTTGCACGTGCTGTAAATAATAAAGAAACCTTTATTTATCTTAATTGATAAATAATGAAGAAGTATAAAAATATACAAGTACATATGTGAGAATAATTTAAAGCTTAAATTATTTTTATCCAGCATGTTTCGATTTCTTTATACCGTATACTTTGCAACATTTCTATTATACTCATATTCTATATAATAATAATAATAATAATAATAATAATTGTCGAGTAACAGTAATATATAGTGTAACCTAGATTCGCATTTGTCTTTGTTATATAATTTCCGCGTAGTGCGCATATATTAGTATACAGGGTGTGTCGGTAGTAAATAAAGTTGGAAATATCGATAAAAAGCTCGATTATTATGAATTAGAATATTAAGTAATTGCAAAAATATATTTCACGGGTTAATTAAATCTACATACTTTTACAAATCTACTACAAACACAGTAGCTTGCCAAGAGGTCTAAGTTCACAGGCTATAAATATGATCGTTATAAACAAAACGTTAAGTTTAGAGATTGTTTCGAAGATAAACGAGATTTATTCATTTTTATAGGCGAATTGAAACACTATGATGACTGCGATGTGAACGTTACCGATATTGATCTAGCAAACTTCTGGTCCACCTTGTAGATTGGTGTGTGCGTGCGTGCGTGCGCGCGCGTGTATGTGTGTGTGTGTGTGTGTATGTGTGTACGATACAGTGCAATATCCAAGCTACCTGTCGGCCATCAACGTCTTCGTACGATTTATCGTGATGTTACACGCGAGCCTTTCCGCCTACACCCTTCCGCCTTTCCGCCGGAAAACTTTTTCAATTCATGCCGGTTTTACTTATTAGCGTCGTGCGAATTTGCCTGTGGCTATTAATCCTACTTCAGACCTTTTGCTCGCGCGCATATTCACCAGAAAGGCTTCGGGTGTGGATTCATGTGCGTGATATTCGTGACATCTCAACAGGTCACGTCCCTCGCATTTCTTTTTCCCTCTTCCATTCGCGGAAGCGTAATGCTCGTGTTGATCATTTATCCAACTTAGATAATTCGGTTATCTAAAACGGTATATCGAGCGAATAATGAAAATGACAAATAATTTAATATTGAAACGTAACATGTAAAATTTGAAGTTACGAGCTTGTTGTAGTAAATAAGTGTGATTCTCTGAAAAATCATAACTAAGACGAAAAGTAGTATTTTTGTTTTTTATTTTCAATCTTGAATTTATTTTGTTTGCGCTATGTATCTGTCTGTATATATTTATCTTATGACACTTACTTATATAAAAGAATTTCAAATAAATCAGTATACTTTATATATTATCGTAGTCAAATGTCGGTGAATTAATTTAACGTTAGCTTCGTATCGTCAATTTCTATTCCCGCAATAATAAACAATACGGTAGAAAAAAATATGATTTTTAAATACAAAAAAGCAACGCGCATAAAAAATATTTATTTACGTATCAATAATAAAATCAATAATAACGCGGTAGACAAGGAAATAAGCTATTTGTGACGTATATGGAGAATCTAAATATTTAATTACATAAAAAAGGGCTATACATATAGACATGTGTGTGTGTGATTAATTAATTAATTAATTGATAATAAAAGACACATAAACCGTGCCTTATTTGTTCATTCACTGTTTCATGAAATGTTTCATGTTTCTACCACAATACTCACAATATGTCCACTATAATATACTAGAACTTGTTTGCCCATTTTACGAAATCGAAAGAGTAATCGGAATTGGCACGTATGAACATGATCGGAGGGGGGGGGGGGTAAACGGGCAGCGCCAGCCGAAATTAATTTTCTCGATGAGAAATAATCCCTCAGATTGCGAGGAGTCGATTCCCCGACCGCATGTACGCGGCATTAATACATCCACGTGCGCCCACTAGTTTGCTATGCACAAAGGGTGTGCGAAGGGTGTGCGGCGCGATCGGCGAGGTAGTAGAGATATTAATGCCACCGATTAATGCTCTAAACGTTACGTTAATCGCCATTAGCCGTTCGCCGTTCGAACGGTCGAACTGTGCGTAGATCAACATTGTTTGCCGAACACATGTACGTGTCGTGAGCGCGAGCGCAGCTGGCGACGCGAAACACACCTATGCTCTCGCGAATATAAGCATGCTCGGTGCCGCGGGCATCCGACCTTGCGTTCACGTTGTGATCACGTTCCGCTCGTATTATAACGAATTACCACCGATGATGAAACACCGTGGAAACGAGTGACAGTGATTAGTAAATGAGTTGTCGCTGTTTCAACGTCCCATTCCTAGCTGGCTGTCGCACAACGTGAGCTGTCAACTTGCAAACGGATTAAGGCTCGTTACATATTAATCGATTCAAAAATGTCACTTGATTTTTTTTTTTTTTTTTAAGGTATTATTTATCTCTCTTCAAGCTATTCGTGCCATTGTATTAATATTTTTAGTATCGTATATATACATATTGTTAAAAGGAATAGATTCTGAAAAGAATTGCTCTTTCGATTTATTTTGTAAGTAGACGCGCGCCCTTAAGGATTTTTTTAGACGGTTTATTTATTATATGTCGACTACATATCGTAGATATTGTATCGATCTGAAAAATGTTTCATTTCATTTCATTTCACATTCGCAATCATATTCTGCTTATAATCATTCAAGTTTTGCGATATATAATTGCACAGTGATTCGATTATCGATTGCGAAAAATCATGTTCGACGGTGAATTTCGTCAGTGCGCGATTTGAAAATTTAATTGAAATTCCCGACTACCAGGATTAAAAGTAAGCGTTGTTTGTTATTAAATAATATCGCACGCGATATGCCGTGTTAATATTGACATTTGACGATAGGCTACGCGGACGTGCGTAACATCAGATTAACGTTGCAGTGTGAAAACGCGTAATCGATATGGTTGCCCCTGCATTTGCAACGATTTCACGTGGAGGCAAATGTTTCGGTGATATAAATTCACTTGGTTGTATCACGGAAGGACCGCGCTTTACTGTTTTACAGCTTTACGGTTTTACATCGTGTGATAAAACCACGCATCCATGAGCGCATACATCTGTTTTTCTGTCTGCATAATAATGAATTGTATTATATCCTATGTGTGTTTTAATGGAAAAATTTACTTCGGATGCATGCAAAATATCCTGTGTTTGGACAAAGTTATTTCCCGTAAACATAATACAAATGTAAACAAGAAACCTCTGCGAAGTTAGCACTTTATTTATTTTTTTATTTAGATATAATCTCGATAGAATTTTTATTTTTCTTATAAATATAAAAATTTTTGATTTGATGTAGAGAAAAACAAAAAACAAAAAAAAATCTTTAAATGGCGGCGTGTCAGTTTCGTGTTTTCGATTGAAATGGAATTAAAGTTTAAATATTCATTACACTGTAGACATGATTATATTCATTACAAATAGGCGTGAGTCTAATGACACGCGCGCGTCCATCCAATTTAGTCGTAAATTTCGCCATGTCGACGAAACCGAGATTCAAACTAGATCGATATTACGAGCGATTCGCGAGTTGAATTACACTTAATTACAAGAGACAGACGCCGAAGCTTACACTTTCGTTGTGATTATGTGAAACTGTTGTTCCGTTTATCTCTTCTATTGAGTACACGATTACAAAGCATTTACAGAATGATTTGAAATTAGACACGCCGAATATAATCACTACGCAGAGAAAGAGAATCTATTTTGATTAATCAGCAGTTTTTCTAACTGACGATCGCATAAATAAAGTAATAAAAACCGATTCGGCGACCGTTCGCTACATATTGCATAATAAAAGATTACGATATACCTGCGCGTTTTCATTAATTTAATAACGCGACTCATAAACGTTCCCGAGCGGAACTTTTAATTATAAATATTAATCTCGGACGCGTTAAAGGCAAACTGCCCGGTATGTTGTTAGAAAGTCGCCAAAACACGAATTGTTGAAACGAAATTAACGTATATATGAGAAAGTCGGTCGCGTTTTAAACTTTTCAGTTGTACATTGCAATACAAATGATATTTCATACACGTCAACGAAAGTGATCTCGCCAAACTTTTAATTGCGTCCGGATAAAAATAAATGGCAATGACAAATAATGATTCACGCAATAATGATGAACTTGTCGTGCAAACGCAAATTGCAGAAATTAATTCCTGTATTACGATCTAGAAAGGGTGCATTATCAAGTGTTACACGACGTTCTATATGTTATTGTAATCTCGTGTATCTTGTACTCTATGTAATTAATCGTTTAAGTTAATTAACAACAAAAACTATTAGATTTCGACGATGCGGTAATTTGAAAATTACTAGCGGTACTGCAATCAATCATAGTAAGTATGGTTGGGTATGGCCTGACTGTCAGAAGTTATATAATTGTTATAATAAGTTGCGTTTCTCTCTCTTTCAAGGACTTTAAGATTAATTCGGATTTAAAGCTATCCGGATATCGGTTTATCCGAATTACGAATAAATGTGATGCTTCAAATTCGGGTTCAAATCCGGAGATTCGAATTTTCTAAGATATCCGAATCTCGATCCAATCTCGAATCAAGCAAAAATCGAACTTAGGTCCGGTTCTCAGATTCGATTTCGGATTCGTAGCAAATTTATATAGCGAATTCGATTGAATGTATTAGTGTGGACTGATTGTGAGTGCATATTAAAGTCATTATATTATACACTTATTTTTAATCTGAGTGTAAAAAAGAAATACAATTTCTCTTATTAGCCTTATACATCTATGTTATTACTATTTTAAGATTGAGAGTTTGTTTTAAACATGTGTTTATATTTATAAACAATATTAAATCTCATAGGATATATTTGTGAGAAACGTAACCTGTAGAAACAAATGTCTTAAACGATCTAGCTGGATTTTAAGTACTTGTATAATTCTGTGTGAATCTATATTTATATTTTTTAATTTAATTTAATTTTTTGTCAATTATACACGTGAATCAAAATTCAATTTTTATTTAAAAAGTAACTTGTGTTAAAATTCATTAAATACATCGACGTTTTCTTTCTTTCTAGACATGGATCTAAATCCGAGCCAAATTCAGATCCGCGGATCCGAATAATTCGGATATCCGGATTATCCGAATAATACGGTTTTGAGTTCTCGGAATTGATTTCGGATATCCTTAAAAGCCCTATTTTCGACATGGCATTACTATATTAAATAGTGATGTTAAATTTTTTTTCGTATATGAATTGAAGGAGAGCGGCATTATATAACTCAAACAGTTGATTATTAAGGAGGTTATCTATTAAAATTCTCTTATTTCGTATAAAGATCGATTGATGACAATTTAAATGTTTAGACAAAACCTAACGAAGTTTGGTATTTAGTTGGAATAAAAGTGTAGCAATTAAACGCGGAACATCCTCCGGCGTGTTAAATCAAAATCAAAGCGACGCGTAGCGGACGCCCAATAGAGAGGCCGTCCAGCTGTGTTTTAAGCTTCTTACCCGTTCTCTACGTGCAGCAGCCCTCGATGGCGCGGCCCGCGGCCAGCAGTGAAATGTCAATCGACGAGAGTTACGCGTCCGTCGGCGTCGTCCACGAGCAATTTCGGGAAATGGTTTGGATCACGGCCTTTTAGCCCATGGCGGATGAGTGTGTACGTAGGTGCGGGTTTGCGGTGCACGGGTGTAGATGAGTGTGCGCGTATTTGTGTGTATGTGTGTGTGTGTGTGTGTGTGTGTGTCGGTGAACGCGACGAAAGAGCCGGCCAAAGGGTCGGCCGCAGGCCGTCACACATTCGCACGGATGGGTGTACACACTTTCTCGCAGTGTAGCACAACGACGGGCTCTTTGCCTAGCTATGAACATCGCGCGACATACCGCGCGAAATTGCATTCAGAAAAGAGCTCGTCCATCAGGGTCACAACCGCGGCCGACAATAGGTCACAATAGTATCGTACCGGTTTATCGGACCATGTGTATAGGCCGTATAGGGTTACAACATGACGATTATGAGTGCCGGTGAGTCTCGACACATATTATCCGGAGTTGGATACATACGAGCTTGTCGGTTAGTATACCACCTGCCTATATCTGTCAGATTGCGATTGGCGCGAAACTTGGGTTCTATGCCCATAATTTCTGGGTATACTTTGCACATTCCATCTCTTCAAGCAAAATATGATCGAATGGATAAAAAATAATCAGTAATACTGATTTTTTATACTTTTGTAACACGAATCAAGTATCAACTGTTTATATATCTACAGATAGGAAATTGTATAATTTTATTTCATATCGTAATTTTACTTCTATCATTGTTTCAAACAGCAAACGTTGACGTGTATACATATGAATGAAATACTAGCCAACTGCGCGCAACGATCCTTTTGCGAAACGTCAGACTCATTTCATAACTCGCAAGAGTTCCACCATTGCAACTGCTTTTTTATGTTTACATTTTATAAAACGCTTTTGAAATACGGGTCAACGGTTACTACGTCTACATAATATTTTTTTTATGAAAAGCGTGTAAAATTCAGGTCAGCATAAAGGAATAATTTTGTCATTGACTGCTTGAAATATACTGTTGGTCCTTGCACCGATGCAACAGTCGAATATATACATGTTTATTATGTGTATAAAGTATACCAGTCATAATTATTTAATTCATAATTCAAAGATAACGAATAATAAACAATGATAACTCGCGTAAAATCTCGGTAATCGTCCTGGTGTATATTACATGGTGTATGTACGTGTTTTTCCTCCTCTCTGTTTAGATCTCTGTTGAGATAAAGACACTTTAGATAAGATAAGAAAAATAAATTTATACGGCATACGAAAATTGGTGCGTGGAATCAGGTGATAGAGATTTAGATAGTGCTTGATTGATTCATGCATGGACTCCACTTTAAATGCCCTTATATGTGGCAATCAGCTTGTTTCTTGTCGATTGTGGTGACGCAATTCCAAATATGGTTTGTGTAGCATGAATCTGCTTCTGACGAAGTGGAATATTTCGGCGTCCAATACATCCGCAGAATATTTTCGTCGTCATGAATTTTTCCACTTTTTGCTTAAGCATTTGTGTGAGCGTTGATGGAACGAGGGAACTATGCGAGAGTGTCGCTATTTCGTGGAATATAACACGATTTGGCGGTAAGATTGCTTCCTTATTCGAGTCCATTGTAGTTTATATACAATATTTTTCATACGATGATGTTATATTAAAAAAAATGACGCGTATGGCTCGCGAAAATAGGGAGTTTTTGCAATACCGTTTATCCA
>Ga0157364_1002259_pt1 | contig 17724 bp, 10 predicted proteins | sample AttsexASBM2_FD_111476 | JGI IMG/M metagenome (GOLD analysis project Ga0157364, IMG submission 111476) | Fungus gardens microbial communities from leaf cutter ant in Ribeirão Preto, State of São Paulo, Brazil - Atta sexdens ASBM2 | ecosystem: Host-associated > Fungi > Mycelium > Unclassified ... | reverse complement strand
TACACACACATATGTGAGATATATAAATATATACATAAAACGTGATGAGAATGTGTATGTATGCATGTATGAAACATTATATTGTATGTGATGTGACCAGAGAATTTGTGCAAAACATTTACGATATATATATATATATATATATATATATATATATATATATGTATGTATGTATGTATGTATAGTTTTTAGCATCCCTAACGCCTCCACTCTCGATCTTGATTTTATCTCGAAAGTACTAGTGCGAAATCGTATCGCTGATCGGATAAAAAAAAAAGAGAAACCCAGAGTGTATCTAAATGTTCATGCGAACGATTTGTATGAAGAATGGATACGTATAATCTCTGGCGCGTAACGATATTAACGTTATTAGAATTTTTTTACTTGTATATAAGCAACGGCGAGAATACGACAGAGAATATTAAAAAAAAAAGATAATCTAACGAGAAAAAGAGAGAACGAGAGAGCGCGAATATGGGGCATGCGATGCAGTCTGCGAGAAAAAAAGAAGGTAAAAAAAGAGGAAAATAAACCTGTAAACATTAATGTTTTTAACGATCTTGTACACACGGAAGAACATGTAAATACATGGATAGATTATCATAATGCGAGTATAAACATTTAATGTTTTTAACGATCTTGTACACACGGATTACACGTAAAATGTAAATACATCGAAAATTATCGAAAGCGAACTTGTAATGTCTTGTACTTACTTTTTCCTTCTTTCGAGTCTCCTATTCTTTAAGGTATAGACATCTTGCAATTATTAACAATAAATTATTTGGCTGCAATATCAGTGATAGTGAACGTATACTTTCTCGTGTATTTTCTCTCTTTTCTCCGTTTTTTAAGTACAGTTGCATTATTATTTTGTGTATTATGGGGATATATAACTATTCTTGTATTTAAGACCGTTGTAAATACAGTCTTCTCTGTGATAAACTGGAGCTTTATTAGTATCTTAAGACATTACTTAAGATCTTAAGATATTATATGGCTCAGTATTGATTTATGACATGATATACATTTTAAGATTATACCTAAAATGATCTTAAAATAAGAATTGACTATGAATATCGATTCATAACATTTATTAAAAAAAAAAAATAAAAACAGCAATCGCATCTATGTCTCAATAAAAAATATAATATTTCACTTGTGATAATCTCTAATTACATACGCAGTTGGAATTAATTGGTTGAATTTTTTACTTCTTTTTTTACTAAAATTCGATTTATTTTTTTAATAATCTCCTTTTAAAAAATCATTGACTTATCAAAATGCCCATGTAAATTATTGTTTATATTCTATCGCATGAGAAGCCGAGTGACTGGATTTGTCATGCGAATTCCGACGTTCCAAGAAAGCGCGTAAAATTCATTGCGAAAAACAAATTTATTTTCCTTTGTCACATACTGAGAGAGAGAGAGAGAGAGAGAGAGAGAGAATATTGGGAAAATCTAACTCGATGCGAGATAACAAAGAAAATCATAATATTAAAATTTGTCATATGTTATTATTGCTAAAAATGCGACGGGAAAAATGGAATAGATTCTTATTTATTTTCTCAAGAAATTTGTGGATACGTCATCATTAATTACATGACGTATCTTTCTCTACATATAATGCATTAATCAAATCTTTCAGTTTTATTGTGTTCGCCAGCAAGACGAGAATCGCAAGAATCATTTTCATCGCGACTAAGCTCAAATAAAGTAATCACCTGTTTCTTCTCGAAGTTCATTCGGTTTTAATATACGTCAAAAACATAATAAAGAACCGTATAATTTTACGAAATTACTCATTTCGATAATGCATTACAATTCGCGCTCGTCTTTCTGTCGAGAATTTCATTCGGCTAATTTTCGGGGCGAAGATCAATCGAAGGTATAAAGTTTTACAAAACTGTTTTTTATTATGCTTTACAATTGGACTAAGCGTCTCAATTATCATAGATTAATTATTTTTTTTTTTTTAACATAAAGACATCGTGGTCTCAATTCTACATAACGTTGATTTATTAAAGAATAATTAGTCGATATTTTTAACTAATATTAAACGTCGCGACAAAGTTGACCGCTTCTATTGATCTCCGCGTGTATCACCTAATTAAAGTAGAGAAATAGTTTTGTTTCGATTGTGCACGGGGGATTGTACTTTACATAGGTATATTTATAGGCCATGTTCCGATATACACTGCCAATACTGAAAATCTATAGTTCATTCGTTATGTATACTATAGATTTTCAGTATCAGCAATGTATACTGAAACACGGCCTTAAAGAGTTCGGGTGCACGCCGTATATCGACGTACACCGTGCGTCTTATTATAATTGTTAATCACAATCGTCGAATATGTACAAGGATTCTGTACAGGGATTCGTATTTACCATTCGTCGTCACGCATACGCGCTATATCACGTAGAAATTCGATTACACATAAGTATCGTACTATATTTACGATGCAAAAAGGTATTCGTTCATAAACTAGTTTCATACCGCGAGAACTGTATAAACAGCGACAGGCATCGTGACACTGATACTGACATCGACAGGATCAGGAGATGACTCGAAGCCCGCGCAACGTGCCATCGTCTCGCTCGGCAAATCACTATTCAATACAGCATAATTTTTCTTCATCAAAATTAGAAATTATCGAACTAAATTAAGAATCTAAAGATTTACGCGATTATTTATAACGAATTAGCTTTTTACGTCAATAACGAATATTTCAATAATAAAAATCTGCGTCAATCAAGCCTCTAAAAAAATGTCATAAGAACGCAGAAACAAGAAAATGTTTTACACTTTTACACTTTTAAATGCCACTTAAATATCTCTTGTGTCCGTTTCCATCAAATTAGATCAACTTTAATATCGGTTCAACTTACTTTTCTCTAGTTCTGAAAATTAAGGTTAATCTACATTAAAATGAAAACAGGCATTAAACTTCTTTGCACCTTTATACTGGAGGGTAATAGGAAGGAAATATGATTCGTTTGAAGATACAGCGGTCGCAGAAATTCAAAATGATGTCTGTCGATCACATATCTGTTTACTAAAAAGCGTAATGCGATTTTTTGGGTGAGTAGGCCAGGCTAATCTTGATGCCATACCACTTTATCAGCCATCCACTTTAGGCGTTATAATCCTACATTTACGTAACTACAAGATCATATATAAGGTGAATCTAAATTGTTCGTTGATATTTTAGAGATCTAGAATTTAAAAAAAAGTATAGAATTAGAGAAAATGCTCGCTTGCATTTTCTCTAATTCTATACTTTTTTTGCAAATGCACACTTTTCGCTGTGATATTTCTAAAAAAATTCGTAATATACAACTTTATTTTGCAACTTACACATCAGGATATTTAAAAATTTTTTAATTTAAGTTAAGACAACAATATTTCAAATAAAAGTTACTCAGTTATTAAAGGGAAAGAAGATGACCTTGATTTTGGAAAGATTAAGCAATAAAGTTCGAAATGAAAAAGATGATGATATCCTCAAGCTCATCTTTTCTTCATCTCAAACTTAATTGTTTTAAGATAATGGGTTGTCCTATTGATTTTTAAGTCTCATTACTTGTAAAGTACTTAATGAAGAAACACTTTATATAGTGTTTTGGAAAGATAATAAACAAGATTGACAAAAAATAATATTTTTTTTAAGAACAAAACATTTTTTTTAAACATTTTTTAATGCTTCATTCATGTGTTTTAAAGTATAAAAAAACATATTAAAACATGTCGATTAAACATATTTTAAATAGTTTGAAACATGTTTAAAACGTGACTTTATCAACCCTGATAATAAATCGAGCCATATAGCGTAAATGCTTGTAGATATATTTTTTTAAAATTTATCATCATTCAGGAAAACTAGAAGCTAAATAACGAAAGCTCGTTTAGCATTTTTGCCTTGTTCTAGACTCTTAAACTTGTTTTCCGACGATATCGGCGTGCAATCAAGAATCACCTTGTATATCTAACATCACCGTTTGCGAAGGCTCTTCTCGTTTACTTTAGTGCGTATGCGAACCACTCCGGTTGGATGGAACGCCGTTCCATCGTCAATGCGTACGCTCGTTGTATACACGTGACAAATAGAAGTCCCGTCCGCGCGCAGATATTACGCGTATGTACTGTAAATCGGCGGAGAATCGGGACGCGCACTCGCGAAATCGGGACGCGCACATGCAAGATTAATATACATCGCTGATCCCGCTCATTCATAAACACGCGCGCACACACATCGATTTTTCATTCTTCTATTTGTAATTTCGTTACAATACAATTTCGCGTATGCGTATATGTACACATTTATCAGCCACACTGGCTCTAAGGCCGCCGAGAGTTTCCCTATTTTCGGGATCTCTTCGCGCCTTCCTTCCTCACGAAAGGATAGAATACACATTAACAAAGTTCATGATTTTAATGTTATTAAAGGAGGAAAGGCAAGTCTCTTTATTAGGAATAGGCTTAGTAAATCACTTCGTATACAGTGGCCTTCTTGTCGCCGGATCCGGTCACAATGTACTTGTCGTCTGCGGAAATGTCGCAGCTCAGCACCGACGACGACTCCTTGGACTGCAAAATTTTAACAAAAATATTGGCAAAAATAAAACTTACGAAAACGTCTATTCAATTTTACTATATATTCAACTTATACTATATAACTATTCAATTTTATATATATTAATTTGTCATTTTCAAAAAGTTCTCTCTCTTAAAAATTTGTTTACTTTTAACCAAATTGAATTCAACAAATTTTTTTAAAAATAATAAAATACAAGAAATAGAAAAGACATAGTTTAACCCAAATTCAATATACATATAGATGCATATATCCAATATACATCCCGTTTTACATGAACGCTAAGTTTTAGGTTGTGGCTGGATGCCAAGCGAACACAAAAAATTGGGGCAAAGAATATAAATTATCCCGTCAATTAGTGTCTGCATTTAAATACTTGCCTGAAATATTGAAGCACCGTATGGCGTACGCCACGCATTCAGCAGATTGTCCTTGCCAGTCGAGACGAACCACTTGCCGCAGGAAGCGAAACGCAACGAGAGCACGCAGGAGTCGTGCAGATGCAACTGGTACTTGTCGGATTTGGTAGCATGAAGTACCTCGACATTCGAGTTCTCCATTCCGACGGCCAGCCACTCCCCGGTGGGGCAGTAACCGAGAGAGAATATCTGCGAGGTGAAATCGTGCTGCTGCAGTTGTCTACCTTCGCGAAGGTCCCAGGAGCGCACGGTATTGTCGAGGCCGCCGGTCCACAATTTTGATCCATCAGCCGAGATGTCGATGCAGGACGCGCCATCCGTGTGACCTTGAAATTGCCTGACCAACGACTGATTCTGCAAGTCCCACACGGCGATATTGCCGTCGCTACAGCAGCTGAAGCAGACTTTCGAGTCCGGCGAGATCGCCAGGGCGTAACACGCAGGCGCCGACGAAGTTAATTCTGCTTTAATTCTGGGCGTGGGACTAGCTAGGTCCCAAATGCTCAGTTGACTGGCCTCTCCGCCGACTATCAAGGTTCTCCCGTCAGGCAGAAGTTTCACGGATCTGGAAGGTTAAAACACACCGATTTCGCCGAATGTCTTCCGCTTAATTAGTTTTACTGTTAAGAAATTTTATTTTAATAAATATAGTACTTTAATCTATATCAGCGTTTTTCAACCTTCTTCATGGTACACTAAATAACGAGCCAAATTTATCCAGGTACATCATTAGCACATATTTCAACGCTCAGCATAGGTCTTTTATTAGACATCGCCAACGCAACATTTAGAAATAAACAGAAGTTCTAAAGTTTCAGAAGTTTCTATTTTTATATTTTATTTTTAAAAAATGATATTGACGATAATGAGACGATACTTTGGTTAAAAATGAAAGTAAACACAATATAATTAAGATAATTTTTGTCAGTTTTAAAAGATTTTTTACTTCGCGCGTTACTCGCTTTTTATTTATTTCTAAATTTTTTGCCTCTTTTTAGTTTCTTTAAAATTTCGCAGCACACTTAGAAACCCTTTACATTGAAAATTTATGTGCTGTAATAACTCCAAACAACAGTCTCTTTTTCTTTAAAATAAAATTATTAGTCACTACCAGAAGAAATGTGTGACTTTATTCGCTACCTACTTTACGAGATCAAATCGTGCACGTCCTTTTCACGAAAGTATCTAAAGATCAACGAAATGTTTAGACGTAACAGTGAGATACCAATCACTCAGAGCTCTCACCTAATGTAATTGTCACGTTGCAAACAGTCCAGCTGCGAAACTGGTTTCACGCTGGCGCTGCCGACACTTTGGCCGATATCCCAGACCTTGACGCAACCTTTGCCGCCGGTGTAGACATACTTGGTCGGATTCGAGATCGTAACGGCACAAACCACTTCGCCGTGTGTCAGGGTGTTAATCTGACGTGCGTGACGCGGGATACCCGGTCCTACCAGAGCGTCCGTGGGGAATGGTACAGGCTGCAATTGGCCCTCGCCGTTCATATGGTAGGAGTACGCCCTGCGCGAAATAAACGCAAGTGTTTAACGCTTTTATACGCGAGGGACAATGCCGGGGAGAAGTGACTTACAAGGGAACTTCGCAAAATGTCAAATTTTGATTTTAATGAAACTTAATGAAATGACGTATACATAAATAGATGAATTTATAGAAAATATCAGTTGCGACTAATAAATGATTTTAAGGGGTGAAATCAATCCTCGCTATAATTTACTATGATAACTCGCAACAAAAAGTTTTCCAGAAAATTTGAATATTTTGAATCTTTAAAATTTTATAATATTAATTTTGAAATACAATTTCTATGCAATAATTGATTGTAGAAAAATTGAAATATGTTCTATTAAACTAAAGAGTTTTCAACTTTTTTCGTTACATGTCAAGAACTTTTCAAGCTATCAAAAAATATTCTATATTAATAATTAAAAAAAAAAAAATTTTTTAAATCGCTCATTTTATTGCCTTTTACTTTATACAAGAGATGATTTCATCCTTTAAAATCACAATTAATATTTTCTAAATTCATCTATTTATGTAATTTATATGTATACAAAGTTTCATTAAAATTAGAATTTGACATTTTACAAGATTTCCTTGTTAAAAAGATTCAAGAAGACTTTTTTTCACGTAAATTATAATTACGTACGGTTTGCCACCTGCGATGTTGTTCAATCCGTTACTCGCGGGTATCCTCATGTGACCGTCGAAACCGATCTGCGGAAGAGATGATCGCTCAGTATTGTGACGCACAGAGATGAGAAAAAAAAATAAAGGCGCGTTTGTTTATAGCACAAAAATAAGAAATAAATGGCCTTAGGAAACGGTCATCGTCGATTTGGATGATTCTTACACGAGATTGATCGCGTTTTAACCCTAAGAGGACCTCTGCCAGTTTGACCTTTCTATCATTCGATAATATAGACTAAGTTAGATTTCATCAGATTTGATTTAGATAGCTTTACAGTACTCATGAAGACAATCAAAGAGAACGCTTATAGAAGTCCTTCTAGGGTTGAAAGAAATTAATAGTAGTATAAACGGTTGCGGTCATCAAAATCAATTTGTACTTTTTTTTTTCAGTCGCATATAAAACTATATTAATTAATTAATGAAAGCGTGGTAACGTAAGGACTAAGGTGTTACGGGGTCGTGAATCACCATGGAGGGCCGCGCGTATGGCAAGTTGCTGTATGGCGAGGGCGACTGCGGCGGCTCATTGCCGCGGGATGGCAAGCCCTGATAACCCTGCGGTGGCGTTTGCTGCGACGATGGCGGATGATAGACCCGCGCCAAGGATCCAGGGATGCCGCCCATAGTTGGCGTACAACTGCGCGAGCCCCTCGCCGCCGCCACAGGTGTACCCGGCTTGTCGACCTGGCGAACGCACGGTGTTTGCACCCACTTTTGCAGACGCTCACTGTGTCGCAATCGTACTAAGCTCTCGACCATGCCGATTGCAAATTTGCTGACCATGTCAGCCGCGATATCTTTCCTTTTCGTTTCGTTTCGCACGCGGCGGCAGAGAGCCGCTGCCTCGAGACGATCGATCGGGTAAATAAAAAAAAAAGTACCGTGTTGTCGCGGAAATGTTACGATATGATTAGGGCCGTCAAACGCAAGAGCCTGCGTCGAGCAGAAATTGCACTCAGGACACGTATTATGGAAATGTTCGAAATGGATTCCGATCAGAGTTATTTCGTTTTTCCCTAGAAAATAACACAATAGAAATCTAGGGAATAATTGAATAAATCCGATCGGATCCAGTCTCGAATAATTTTATAATACGTGCCCAGATGCCAAATTCTTGTTCGATTCTTCAATGAGAGTCGATATCCTTCTCACAATAAAAAATCGAATTGCCAGCCGATTATTGGATTCATTGTTTAATCGATTTTTTTCCGGCTTGCATCAAGGAAATAATTTAAATGCCAAACAATTGAATATGATTGATTTTTATCTATAGATCCAACCAATTAAGATCAGACTCGATTCGTCTGATTCTGATTGATTCATCAATCCTTCATTTCATAGAAAGACTTTGATTGGTCAATTCTTTTATGCATCATGCGTTATACAAAAGTCTGTGTTTTGGTCTTTACGTTCAATCGCTCAGCGAGTAGGATAACTCAGATAAAACACAGTCATAATTTAAATCATAATGATATCATGGAACGTCATCATGAACGTAATTTGATACTTAAAAAATAAACTTACAAGTGATAAGTAAAGTCATGGTAACGTTCTTATGATATTATGACTTCCGTGTTTTATTTGGGAGACTGTGTTTAAAAATTTCAAGCGATCCCCACTTATTTTATCCTTGTTATTTACTGAATGTTAATAAAGGATAAAATAATAATATATAGTTGATCATATAATGATGAATTATGAAACAAATTCATTAGTATTACAAATGACTGCCAAATGGATGATTGGAGAATTTCGTAGGGTGCATTCAAGTACTACAACTGCTCAGTGAGCGTTCAGTGAGCGATTGTGGTACTGGTTATTGAATGCGCCCATAGTCCGTGCCGGTCGCGCTTCTCTGATTATTTAGAACTTTACACATTACGAGCACATACATTTCCAACTTTGTATGTAAAACAGTATCTATTTAATATACAGTATTAATAATAATGGATTTAATTTAACTCGATTCTTTAGAATCGATTCATTTTCCCCTTCTTTGATTATAAAAAAATCGTGGTTTTCAAAAAGATTTTAAAGAATTTACTTTAGAAAAACTTAGAAAACGGCATCACTTGAATATGTACAACGAATTGCGCTCGATTGAAGATGCTTTTATTTCAACAATCACACAGTTTTGTTATACTACTTGCCTCTTGGTCACCGTTCTGTCCTTGAAAATAAATACATAAGTGAGTAAGAATGCGTAAAGAAGAAAGAGATGAAACGTCTGACGACCCTATAAGTACCACGCAAATAGAAGAGATCGACTTTTTAAGCTCGCTCCGCGAGAGGGTTTTCGGTACATGTATGGGCGACAGAGTCACGACTGGGCCGGGTCGCAGCGCCGAATAAGCTTACTCTCCGCGAGATCTTACATCTTTACTTTTCAGAGACGGTGTACTACGGGCGGAGGAGCTGCCGCTGCGCGACGGCGGCCTGTCCTTAACGGATGCCGAGCCCGCGCCGGATACCGGTCCGCCAACGTGGCCCGGTGCGCCCAGCTTCTCCAGAGTGCCGTTTTCACGTGGGTCCGAGTGCTCCCCGTTCGCGTGCGGCGACGACGCCTCCTTTCGCGATACGCAAATATCAGGATTTCGTTAAACGAACACACGCAATATCCTACTTAAGATATAGCATGCGATAGCACCAGTCTTTCTTTAATTCGGCAATATATCTTTATCCGCAAAAACTTTTTCTCTCGTTTCTTAACATCAAAATAGATTTTTTAATAAGATTTTTTTTTTAATAGATTTTTATTTTCTAAAAGTATAATATATACAAGTTTGGAACAAAATCATTTCGCGTCGTTTTTTTTTTCCCGACAACAATATTAGTTTTAATTGACATTAAACAACTGCAAAGTTTAAAACTCGCATGCAAAATATAATTATGAAAGATAATTATAATTACGTGTAAATAAATGTGATATTACATAAATAGATAGATATATATATATATATTTTTTTTTTAAAAATTAATGGATAAATGACGCTTTTTTAATGACATTCTTACCTCGTTCGCCACATCGACGACCAGGTCCTGGTCGCTCTTTTCAGCGTCGCTCTCCTGAAAAAGTCGAAAAGACATGTGAGACGATAATACGGTCCACGCGAGCAATCAGTTTATCGAGTACATCGAGCTTTTGATACACCTCCCGTCCAAGTACGTGCAACTCGACCCACATTCTCGTGTGTCCTACTGACGGACGCACCCTCCGAGATGCATTATTAATCTCGATGCCTCGCTCACGCGATGCTCCGATTGTGCTCGAACAATAAATTAACAGTACAAACGCCTGGAGGCAATAAGCTCCGGCGCACGATGTACCGACATGAGCTCATAAATGCGTAATCTGATTCCAAGTCGAAACGTTTACGCTCAATTAAGCTTGATAATTAAATACTAAAATATTAAAAAAAGATTACGTTTATTCTGTCGAATCTCTGGCGCTCTGTAATTCGAATTCGACTCGATAACGTGCAAGTATAATTAGGAAGAAAGTGTTATTACACAATTACCTGTATACATTTCTCATTCGTGAAACAATTTGCGGCTATCGCATACGTTTATCTTATACCAAGCTATATCTATAACGAGCCCGTTACCGTACCTGCAATTTTGCATCCATACTGTATGTGGCCGTAGCGCACGTATATATCGCGTACGGCTAATTTATGTGGCATTTATCTCGTAACACTACTTATCGGTTATCTTTCACTCGGTGCAAGAGCGGAGGTCCGCCGCTTCACCACCGCGCTCCGTCCTCTCGGCTCTCAGAACGTGGCTCATAACGAGCTCAAAGCAGGGCACGCGATAGTAGCATTGCCCGCCTAATGACGTAATATTATCGTAGCGTATAACGTCCCATCGATGCACCGCGTGTGCATTTTGTACGTATGTGCACGAGAGGATTTTGTGCGGGTGAGCCGCGTATATACGGACGCACGAAACCACCTGTGCGCGTCGTGACCGTTTTAAGTAATTCAGCTCTGGCGGGTATTTAAAAAATTCCCCCGCTAACTACCACACCGGCCGCCTAACGTGATCTTATCCGACGTCCCAGCGCATGCATAAATTACATTCGACTGCCGCACAGGAGAAAATTGTCCGCACGATTTAAGGAAAATTGAAATCGTAGATTAGCAAGAAAAGCTCAGAGTAATTTAAAAAACTTAAAATCTACGTACATTTTTTTTTAGACTTCTATCTTCGCATTTGCACTTGAATATCTTTCGTAGCAAATACGGATGCATTTAAAAGACTTAAAACAAATAGATTTTTTTTTATATCGCCAAGTTAATCACAAGGTATTTAAAGATTACCAAGATGTTTTTATTTGTTATTTAATTGTGGTTTGATTTTTTTATTTGAAAAGAAAAATTTTGTGCTGTGAAAAGCAAGATGCGTTTGGCTCAATTTTCTGAGGGCCAACATTTTTGAAAGGTACGAGAATAAACAACCGGACGAGATAATCGATAAGTACTTTTTGAGAAAGATAGCCAGACGGATTTCCGAGAAGGAACGCGTTAAATGGACCGCGTGACATTAACCGGACTAGGACGAAGTCGCAATCTGGCCGCGCCAGATATCGAGAGGGATGTTTCGAGCTGCTAGGGACACGCAATAAATTTGTGTACGGATGATGAGCTTGGGTAAATAGAGAAGGCAGTGTGGTGGTATTGATTTCAGTGGTATATTACTCGGAGTGGCGAGAGCGAGGGAGGGAGGAGGAAACGGGAGTGCGAGGTGGCGTTCTAGAGTGGCGGCGGAGGAGCGCGGTTATGAGAGAGACCGAGGAGGAGGAAGGGGGCAGGGGGGAGGGTGACCAAGAGAGCGGGAGAGAAGACCGAAGGAGATGAGGAAGAAGGTGGTCGGGCGGGTGGAGGCTGTCTTCCACCCCTTAACCCGCTCGTTCTAGCGTTAAATATGATACAAATGTTATCATCCCTTCTATTCCGTTCTCCTGTTTCCCACCCGACGGCGACGGCGGCAGCGGTGGTGGCGGCAGCGGCGGCACACGAACCACGAGCGACCATCCTGACCCCTCCACCCCCTCCTCACCGGTCTCGTCCTTCACTACCACCGCCACCCCCTCCCCCCCTCTCTCTCTCTCTCTCTTTCTCTCTCGTGGCGCTGCTTCCTCCGCCGACCTCTTCCCTCGTTTAACCCGGGGATAGCGCGGGGATGACGGTATTAAGGGCAGCTCTATTATTCGACCACCCAACCACTCGACTCTTCGCTTCGAGAATTCTCGAATCCTTTTTTTTTTGCTCCCTCATCCTCCTTTTTCTCCACTTCGGCTCGTTTCTTTCCTTCGCGACCTCTCGTCTCGCTCTTCGCACGTCTACCCCAGGTACTTTTCTGTTATGGTCCCTCCGCTCCGGATCCTTCTCCCCTTCCTGCTACCGAGGTCCTGTACCCTCGTTTCATACCAGCCACCTTCTATCGAGGTCCTCTGTAAACAAACGCACGAGAGCGAAAGAAGAATCGAAGGCTTTCCGTGTCCTCTCTTCCCCCGCCGTCTATCTACTACTACTACTTCTTCTTCTTCTTTCACTTCCTAGTCTCGTCTCCCGCTGCTGACTTTCGCAAAGTTAAGCGAGTGGCTACGATGGGAAAAGCGGCGTGTCCGCTCTCGAACGGGAATGGGATTATCCGACCATACGAGCGCTCGGCTATTGCATCGCATACAAAATCCGTCGCGTTCGCCGATTGCAAATACACGCAGGGATATCATTTGCACATCGACGTTTAATTTTCGCTGCGAGGCGTAAACTCTCGTAAAATTCCCATGCAAATTTAATTATACGGTACAATTTGTAAAACTTCAATTTTACAGCTTTTAACATGAAGCAGCTGCAATGCATAACATGGAAAATGCGTGAGTACACTCACTGTGACACGAAAATCAATTTCTCCGAAATATCTTATTACACTTGAATGAAGAAAAGAAAAAGCTTATGAAGATTTTAACATACCGAGAAAAATTAGACACTACGTGGCTTCTGATGCTAAAGCGTGTCTGAGATGACACGAAGTATCTGGCAGTGTATTCAGTGTATTTGGTCTAAGGACGATGACGCGCTAGTAAGTATTATCCCCGAACTTTTACAGAGCTGACCGCTTTTATGTTTCGTAGTGAGGACGCAGTGGAAATGTTGTATTAAAGCGATTATGTCGCGTGTGCTGAATATACATGGAGATACGAGAGGTAACATACGGAGGAGGCACGTTCGTCGACGACAAAAATCGTCCGTCACTGTAACTCTTCATCGTTGAGAATAACGGTAGGTCAAAGATATATTCGTCGCTGCGAAAGAAAGTAGTAAAATATAATAAGCAATACATTTATCTCTTTATTATCTCTTACTTCAAGAGTATATATAAAAATTCCCTGAGAATGTCAAAGCTCGAGTACGTAGAAATCAAGGGTGAGATATAATAATCACTGCCATCACGATGATGTTATGATGTAAAGAAAGAAACATTGCACGCGTGATTATCGATAATGATGAGTATCGATAAATGACGAAGAAACTAACTTCGGAACTGGCTTAAAACTAACATCGAACTCTCTGGCAAGTACGTCTTTTCGGTGCAATAGTAATCTCGGCTTCGGACTTTAGAACTCAGAATCCGTTTCACAGACAGTCCGCTTCAGAACCCACGCTTTGCTGAATGCGCTCCTTAATGCGCCCTTAATGCAGGACTTGTACGCGAAAATCGACGCGTTTCGAGACTGCGACCCGGAGATATTCCTCTTGTTTTCCCTCTCTTTTTTTTCTCGTCGCGCGGCGACGAGCGACGAAAATGTATTAAAGCGTTTTTCCAGCGCGCGGAAAGGCGCGAGAGGATGGAAGGAAAAGAGACGAAGACACAGACGAGGGCGAAGAAACGGAAGAAAAGGGTAGCAGTCGTTGACGGAGAATAAGGATGGTGGGGGATTTAGCTCCGGGAAAAATGGTCGTAGGGCGGAGGAGAAAATAAAGGGGAAACGGTTCGTATGAAAATGTAATTAGGGGAAGCGTGGAAAAGCTCAGCTCATTGCGGCCTCCAACCTTTTTTCACTTCTTCCGCTCGCTCTCTCTCTCTCTCTCTCTCTCTCTCTCTCTTTCTTCTTCTCTCCTTCACACGCATTTCCGCCTTTTATTTCCTTCTACTTCTCTTCCACCTTCGCGCGATTCCCTGCCACCAATTATGGTTCCTTAATCGCGGCTTCATTAATCGCGATTCATTCATCGCCGGCAAAATTTATTACCAATATTTTATATACTCGCGATATAACTAACGCGATCACATTTATTTCCCCCGTCAGCACAACCTTGCGTTAGTTTTTATCGAATACAGCTCTTAAATCTATCACGATTTTTTAACAATTACACACAGAAAAATATCATTTCGTTGCTGAGAAAAGTGACTACTTAATTAATTTTCTCCCTGTTAAATAACAGTTATTTTTAATAAAAATATTTTCTTGATAATAATCTTAAAATGTATATATAAATTTTAGAAAAACTTATTATTACTCAAGAGTTTATTTTCTTTTGAAGAATATTTTAAAATTGATCAGAAAAGTAACTTTATATAATAAGCAAATTTATTTGAATTTAATAATCTTGATTAAAGCATTAAACTTACAAGGATTCAAAATATATTTTGAATAAATTTAATGCTTTTAATAAACTTATGATAGAGATATAAATTATATGAATTCTTGAAATATTTGGAAGAAGTAATTATTACTTGCGTATAATATATATTTTTCTGTACGTATCACTTCTTAATATTTAGAGTCGGCACCATTTTTATAATTAATCTTATTTTATTAAATTTTATTTTTAATTATATTTTTTGACAAATCTTAATCCTAAGAGTCTGCCTTTCTCGTTTACTATTTTTAAATTCCTAACTGTTTATGACATAATTTTCAAATTAACTCATTTACAACCCATGGTGGAAACTACGTCTATAATTTGTGCCAAACAGCTCTTATTTTACATCTCATGCACGGAATATTTCGTGATCTACAATAAGACACTATATGTATGACATATTTCTTTACGAATACAAACTGAAGATGGCTTAAGGAGAAAGCTAAAATATTATTTTTATTCAATTATACATTATTTTTAACTAATTTATTATTACGCTCTAATTATCTGACTCATATTTGTTGTACTATTCCATTATTAATTTCGTATTGTTATTCTATTTTTAAACGTCTCAAATTACTCTTATATATATAATTTTTTTTCTTTAATATAGAATAAATATATATTCATAAAATAATATCATTTTATGTATGGAGAAAATAAAATGTTACAATAAAAAAGACTTGTATTCTTAAAGTATTTCTTAAAGTGTCCACTACAGAAGATATTGCAAAACAATTGAATTTTCTATTAAGTACTTTTAAGTGCTTTTATTTCTGAAAATAAGAAATACAATATACTTGTACCACTGTTCTAAGGCTCAGATATCGTTACCAGCGGCAGGCGTTCGATTACAGAATTGCGAGATGTTGGCGTCGCGACACGTCCCGACGTCTCGCCGCCGGCATTCGATGTCTATCGTCGCATCACGACATTTTACGTCCCTCAAAGATCGTTCGACGGTAACGTTCGCCATCTCTGGCTCGTCAGTTTTGCGGTCAGACGCATACGAGTCCCACCTCTCGTTTCCGACAAACTTTCTCTATCTCTCTTTCTCTCTCTTTTTTTGTAACTATAGTTTGCACTTCCCATCGCCGATCCTTTATAGCCCGTAAATGTTTTTCGGCATCGCCGCTGTGTGAGAAAATTAAATTTGAAAGTGGCCAATAGCCTCGCGCCGCGGAAGTAAAGGGTGGCGAGGAAGAGGGGGGGAAGAAAGAGAAATAAAAGAGGGAAACAAGCGAGCGAAAAAAAAAAGGAGAGAAACGGAGTTCGAAAGAGAGTAGGGAAGGTAAGGGAGGACCTTCTGCTCAGCGAGAGGATTTCAATAGGCTCGTGCATGTCGTTTTTCCACGGTGTGGAAATTTACGGGCTCCTTAAGCTCCTTCCGCGCCGAAAGCACATTTGCTTCTGACATCCACAACAGACCCCCTCCCGCCCACTGCTCTTGTTACCATCTCTCTCTACCCCCAGATTTCGCGCGCATGTATGGGGCGTTGGCGTTTTACGAAAAGCGCCGTGTCTTACGATGAGAGTCGTTTCTCCGACAGGACGCGCAGTTGACAGGAGGTATTGCATTCGCGTGCCCTATGCTACTCTCGTAAATGTTAATAGTCAATCATTATATCTTTCCTAGTTTAATTATTTACATCGATATTGTTTCAATTTCTCAATAAGATTTAGAATAGGATATCTTATTCAAAGTTGAAGACATTTAATAAGAGAGTTATCTCTAGTACAACGTTCTCTTTCATCCACTTTTAGATCAAACAGCAATACCGATCACTCTCGTTCAGGGTTGCCACAAAAGAAATCGGAATTGTTAAGAAAATCGGAAACGGGATCAGGGAAGTCAGAGGATTTTGCAAAATTTTCTAGAAAATAAAAGTTCTCGGCCTTAAAAAAGTTTAATGTACATATATCACATCTAGGCAATTTTCGAATACTGTCAACTTAACGATTAATTAATTTAAATCAATCTCTCAACGAAATATTTAACGGTTTTCAAATCCAAATGAAAATACAAAAAAGAATTTTTAATGTTATTAAAAGTTAAGGAAAATTAAAAGTCGTGAAATTTTATCTGGAAATCGGGGAAAAGTTATAAAATTTTCAGATGAGGAATTTGTGATGACAACCCTCTGTCGATCCAAGACACCGATGCATTTGTCCGATAATTACTTTACATGCGGTGTGAAAGGGGCGGCTCGTCCTCGTCATTCGATAAAAGCGAATTACAGTCGATCCGTGCAGCAAAGCGCGGTACGATACGTCCAAGTGTGCTCGCGGCCGCGACCACCAACAACGAATATTCGCACCTCCGCGTGTGCGGAGTCTCGTCGTTATAAATCCACTTGTTGTTATGCCAAGCAGCGCGAACGCTGGGCGCGCGATATTAAACCTCCTATTAAATGTTCAATCAGCGCGTCCTTATTGCATCGCTTTGAGCAGTATTCATAATTACCTCCGAACGAGAGAGAGAGAGAGAGAGAGAGAGAGAGAGAGAGAGAGAGAGGAGGCACGGAGGGAGACAAGGAGAAGAAAGTGGAGGAGAGTGCCAATGATAACTCGATCCTCATCGTCAAACGATTATACTACAAAGAGTCACAGCGGCGACAACGAACAACGACAATGTCGTTCCTTTCTCGTTCCCTTAGTGAGCCTCGGCAAAGGGCTTGGCCCGAAGGTGGTCCGAGTATGTCCTGGGTGTTATAAAGAGCGAAAGAAGCATTCTCGAAAGGTGCGAAACGCGCACATATATACATATATATATACATACATATATATATATATATATATATATATATATATATATATATATATATATGTATGTATGTAT